>Ga0209128_1000007_pt1 | contig 219031 bp, 204 predicted proteins | sample ETNvirnome_6_100_FD_184072 | JGI IMG/M metagenome (GOLD analysis project Ga0209128, IMG submission 184072) | Marine viral communities from the Pacific Ocean - ETNP_6_100 (SPAdes) (version 2) | ecosystem: Environmental > Aquatic > Marine > Oceanic | place: Pacific Ocean | collected 2013-06-19
GTGAAAGTACGCATGAGCCAAATGCACTGACTGGGTGAATGGATGTCAGGTGCCATCATATCGCTTAAGGCTCTGTTATTGCAGGCTTTAAGCGCAGTTTTAGCCGATTAAAGTCACTGATTCAGGTTTAAGTCAAAGGCGGGACAACGCCGTTTTCCAAAAGCAGATGAAAACACTGAACAATGGCCAGCTAAAAGTGTCATTGTCCGACATTGGCAAATTTGGAGGCCTATAGAAAACCGCTAATGCGGTAACCAATTAGCTGATTTCCAACCATTTGGGTTGGATGGCATGCATGCTGCTTTGATTCATAGAAATATTTGTATGAATTGGAGCAAAACATGGGCGCATCACTTTCTATCGACTTCGTCACCCACCGGTTTACGCCTTCTGCAGCGCCGACCCTGAAAGACATAGATGCCCGAATGGAATCGGGTGAAATGACCGCGCTAATCGGCCGTAGTGGTTGCGGTAAATCAACGCTCCTTCATATGCTGGCTGGCCTCCTAATCCCTTCTGAAGGCTGCGTCAGAGTTAATGGCCAGCAGATTTCCTCTCCGAGCGCCAAGTGGAACATGATGTTCCAGAAAGCCTCTTTGTATCCCTGGATGACCGTCCAGGAAAACGCGTCTCTAGGACTTCTTTTCGCTGGCCATTCCAAGAGCGAGGCTGCTGAACAGGTTGAGCCACTTCTTGATATGGTAGGCCTGCATGATAAGAAAAAGGCAAATGTTCAAAGCCTTTCTGGTGGCCAACAGCAAAGAGTTGCGCTGGCCCGATCACTGGCCACAGACCCCGACGTGCTTCTCCTTGATGAGCCTTTCTCTGCCCTTGATGCCTTCACGCGCTCTGCATTGCAGGAAGAGGTGCCAACCATTTGTCGCGAACGGGGCATCACCATGGTGACTGTAACCCACGACATAGACGAAGCCATTACGATGGCGGATCGCGTTCTGGTGATGTCTCAAAATCCCGGGAGAATTGTCAGCGAACTGAAGGTAGACCTACCGTGGCCGCGCCGACACATGGACGTTGGATTCCAGCACTTGCGCGATGAGCTGATGCATCAATTCAAAGGCACTGACACGGGCATGTCCGGTCGGGAAGAGAACCGGTCGAAGACAAAAACTGAATCGAAAGCCAACAGCGCTGCTTGAAACCGATTTCCCCAGTTAAAGGAAAATGCTATGAGAAAGCCCACGCAGAAAAATTCTTCGACCGATCAATCGGAACAGGAATATCTCCAGGAACATGAAATGAGCCGACGGGATTTCATGCTCGATAGCCTCGCTCTCGGAGGTTTGGCGGCTGCATTCGGTATGTCCGCCAGTACCGCCGCCTGGGGCAATGTCCAGCCTCCTGCCGATGAGGTTGTACGGATCGGTTACCTTCCCATCACGGATGCGACCGTTTTGCTTGTCGCCCATGCGAAAGGATTTTTTGAAGAGGAGGGTCTAAAGACAGAGCGTCCCACACTGATACGTGGATGGTCGCCCCTTGTCGAGGGCTTCGCCGCTGGCAAATTCAACCTTGTTCACTTCCTCAAGCCAATTCCTATCTGGATGCGCTACAACAATAATTTTCCGGTGAAGATCATGTCCTGGGCGCATCTGAACGGCTCGGGTCTGGTCGTCGGTCGCCATACCGATGCCAAGAGCTTTTCCGATCTTGGTGGCAAGCAGGTGGCAGTTCCGTATTGGTATTCCATGCATAACATCGTCCTGCAGATGGGGTTACGCCATGCAGGACTTACTCCGGTTATCAAGTCGCAGGGTGACCCTATCGCAGCTAACGAGGTCAACCTTCAGATCATGCCGCCACCCGATATGCCCCCGGCTCTGGCAGCGCGCAAGATAGACGCTTTCATTGTGGCCGAGCCCTTCAATGCTGTGGGCGAAATGCTGGCAGGCGGGAAGATGCTGCGATTCACAGGTGATATCTGGCGCAATCACCCCTGCTGCGTGGTTTGCATGAACGAGAATCAGGTCAATGCCAATCCGACCTGGACTCAGAAGGTAATGAACGCCATTGTTAAAGCCCAGATCTATTCCCAGCAGAACAAAAAGGAAGTTGCGCACCTGCTATCCAAGGATGGAGAGGGTTATCTGCCGATGGATGCCAACATTGTTGAGCAGGCCATGACGTTGTATGACGAGGAAAGCTACGCTGACCCAGAAGCCATTCAGAATGCGGAGTGGGGCAGTGGGCGCATAGATTTCCAGCCTTGGCCGTTTCCTTCGGCTACCAAGCTCATTATCAATGAGCTGAAGCGCACCCTGGTTGGTGGCGACACAACCTTCCTGCAGAATCTGGACCCCGACTTTGTTGTGAATGATCTTGTGGACTACAAGTTTGTCAAGGCCGCCATGGACAAACATCCGGGCTGGAAGCAGGCGCCTGGCTTCAATGCTGACAACCCGTTTGATCGGGAAGAGGTGGTTAAGCTATGAGCACGGAAATTTCCCCTGCCATGAAAGCGCAGCCTCTCGGGTTTAAGTGGCTTCGACCATTGGTGAATTTGTTCGTCGCGCTCCGCTTCCCGGCTCTTGGTATAACGAGCCTGCTGGCCGCATGGTGGTTAGGGGGCTATCTCGTGGCCAATGACCCGGACATGTGGGCCTTTGCCAATTTCGCTCCAGCTCCTACTTTTCATGCTCTATATGGATTGGTTGCCAGTGGTGAAATATGGCCCACGATCTTTTCAAGCCTATACCGGATTCTCTACGGTCTGTTCTGGGGCATCGTAATCGGTGTGCCGGTGGGCGTTTTGATTGGCTACATTGGCAATGCGATGAAAGTGGCTAATGTGCCTTTTCAGTTCCTTCGAATGATTAGCCCGCTCGCATGGATGCCTATTGCCGTCCTTGCCTTTCCCACATGGGATTCGGCTATCGTGTTCTTGATTGTTATGGCGGCAGTCTGGCCGATCATTTTTTCCACCGCACATGGGGTGAGAAGGATTGATCCCAGTTGGTTCAAAGTGGCAAGAAATCTTGGCGCGTCCGGCTTCCATATGCTGCGCCGAATCATTCTTCCGGCCATCATGAGTGATGTTCTTGCCGGTATCAGACTGGCCGTCGGTGTAGCCTGGGTGGTGCTTGTGCCTGCCGAGTATCTCGGTGTAACCAGCGGTCTTGGCTATGCAATCAATGATGCCCGGGACACGCTTTCCTACGATACCCTGGCGGCCATCGTGGTGGTTATCGGCATCATCGGATATGGTCTCGACTCGATCTGTAATTTTTTGATCAAACGATTCAATTGGCACGTTGAATAACCGAGACGCCCCTTCCACAAGGCAGGCCGTTCGAGGCCTGCCTTTTTTGTTTACTATTGTCGAACAAAATCCTCCAGAAGTGACAATGTCCACTGAGAAGACAATCAGGCACGGAGTTTGCTCCATAAAACTCTGACAATGTTCCTGAATGGCAGGTCTCCTTTGGATAATCTTACTCCCCAGTTCGAAAGCGATGTTATTAAGGCTGAAACCGACCTCACGGTGGTTCAAGAGGCCGCCAAATTGATCGGCCATTCCGGCTCTCCGGACTCTGCCATCAATGGCATACTCCGGCTGATGTCCGAGATGCTTGGCCTTAACCGTGGCAGGGTGCTGTTGTGCAGCCAGGATCAAAGGGCTTTGCAGATTCAATACAGTTACGGCTTGACCGAGGAAGAGCGCGAGCGAGGCGTTTATAGCTTTGAAGAAGGAATCACTGGGCGCGTCATGCGACAAGGGCAGCTGGCCGTCGTTCAGAACATAGACGAGGAGCCAGACTATCTGTTTCGTGCTGTAGACAGGATGACCTTGCCAGAAGGCGTAGTTGCTTACATCGCCATTCCCATTCTGGATGAAAATAGCCCGGTTGGCGTATTGGCTGTTCACAGACTTCGAATGCGGCCACGGTCCTTCAGTGCAGATCTGGTGATTTTGAGGATTTTAGCCACATTTATTGCCCAGATTATCAAGATCAATTCACTTATCGATGAGCGTACAAGCCATCTCAAGGAAGAAAACCAAGAACTCAAAAATGCCCTCCAGAACCAACAAAGCAGCCACGGGATACTCGGACAAAGCCCCGTAATAAAAGATGCTTTGCTTCAGGTAACCCGAGTGGCAAAAACTGAGGTGACAGTGCTGCTCACCGGGGAATCAGGCACCGGTAAGGAGCGCTTCGCCCAGATCTTGCACCTGTATAGCACGCGTAAGGAACAGCCATTTTTGGCTATTAACTGCGCAGCCATCCCGGATCAATTGCTTGAATCCGAGTTGTTCGGGCACGAACGCGGAGCCTTTACAGGCGCTTCCGCGACCAAACCGGGCAAGATCGAGCTGGCTAACGGTGGGACCCTGTTTCTCGATGAGATTGGTGATCTGAATCTGGAGTTGCAGTCCAAATTGCTTCGAGTGCTTGAGGGGCAAATGCTACAGCGAGTAGGCGGAAATAAGGATATTCCTGTCGATGTTCGGATTGTGACCGCTACCCACAAAAACTTGCAGGAAGCTGTCAACCAGGGTCAATTCCGTCTGGATCTGTTCTACCGCTTGAATGTGTTCCCCATTCACCTGCCGCCGCTAAGAGACCGGGATGGCGATGTTCGAATTCTGGCAAGGCACTTTTTGCTAAGTGCCAATCGGGAGTACGGACGTTACACGCTACTCGGAAGCGGGGTCATTGAGAGGCTGGAGAGTTATAACTGGCCCGGTAATATTCGCCAGTTAGAAAATGTGGTCAAACGAGCAGTCCTGATGGCGGAGGACGGAACGGTACGCGTATTGGATATCGAATCGATTTTACGGCAGGAGTCGATGATCAGTCAGCATCTGGAGGCGGGGCAGGGTGCCGCCTCCCCGAAATCGAGAAATGTTCCAGCAGGCGAGCAAATGAATCGGGGTATCGAATCCTACTCACATGAATCGAAAAATTGGGGTTCGGGTCGTCCATACAGCTGGGTGCGAAACGATGAAGCGAGTGAGCTGACCGATGCCCTGCAGCGCTCAGGGGGAAACAAAACCCGCGCGGCAGCAATGCTAGGCATGACCCCGAGACAGTTCCGTTATCGGATGGAAAAACTCGACATAACGGATACTGGCAAGGGTGATACTTGAGGGTTTCGCAATGTCTGACATTGTCAGATTATGCACATGACAAAGTCTTGCTTTTATCAGTTGAGGATATTTTTCATAGTCATTTAAGTTTTTGTTTTAAAAGGGGTAAAACGAAAGTTTTGTAAGGTGGCACACAAGCTGCTCCGGTAAAGATAAGTTCGCGAGATGTCCTGTGACACTGCGGGTAAATCTGAAAAAACATACTGGAGCACTTCATGACAACAGCAACTGCCAATCAGCCTGAAACTGTAACCTCCCATCTGCGTCCTATCGATCGTGATGGCCTCCTCGCATTTGCAGAAAAAGGGCGTAACAATCCAGCAATTCGCGGTACCAACAAGGTCCACACGGTCACTGAAGGACAGTACCGCACTGTCAGTCACGTTAACCAGCATGAAGTCGTTGTAGATGAGCCGTTGCACCTTTTCGGCCAGGATACAGCGCCCGCGCCAGGCGAAATTGTTCTCTCCGGTCTTGGTGGATGCCTTGCCGTTGGGATCACGGCCGTTGCCACCTGGAAGCAGGTAAAACTGAGCAAGCTGGAAATATTTCTTGAGGGCGACATCGGCAACCCTGCCGCCTGGGGCGCTGGTGGAGCTGAAATGAAACCCGAGGATATGGGGTTCCAGGAAATCCGGGTCAAAGTGTTGGTCGATGGCGATGCCAGTCGGGAAGAGCTCGATGAAATTGTCCGGCACGCTAATTTCTTTTCTCCGGTAGCGAATACCATGCGCAATCCCATCCCGTTCAGCATCAGCCTGATGGACTAAACCCGCCTATCAACCGAGGAGCCAAGCCATGAACAGCGCCGCTGTACCAACTTCAAGTGCAATCCCCTGGGCCGATAACGCCAAGGTGCTGGCTGACGTGAGCGATATAGCCCGGGATCAACTCGCGCCCGCTGCCTACCGTATTGATCACGAGGGGTATTACCCGATCGATATCATGGCGCAACTCGGAGGGGCAGGAGCCTTTGCGGGTCACCTTGACCAATACGGCTCCCGCTATGGTTTGGCGGTGGGCTCCATGCATGAGATCAGCCGACACTGCGGTTCCACAGGGTTTATGACCTGGTGCCACGACGTGTGCGGGCTTTACATGGAACAGTCGGGCAACCCTGCGCTACTCGCCCGCTTGCCCGACCATGCCGCAGGACGCACTTTCGGCGGAACGGCCCTCTCGAATCCAATGAAAGCATTCACTGGCATTGAAAAGATGGCTCTGAAGGCAAAAAAGGTGCCCGGCGGGTACAGCGTCACAGGTACGCTGCCTTGGGTGAGCCACATTGCTCCGGGCCAGTACTGTGGCGTCATTGCCGCAGTAGATCGGGATGATGGCAGTCGCTCCCACGAGATCATGTTTCTGCTGGATCTTGATGAGCGCGTGCAGCTCCGGAAATGCCCCGAATTCTCCGGAATGGAGGGAACCAGCACCTGGGCAGTCCCGCTTGTTGATTATTTTGTCAGCGAGGACCAGATGATCGCGGATCCCGTCCGGCCCTTTATCCAAAGGGTTCGTGCCGCGTTTATTTTATTGCAGGTTGGTATGGCTACTGGCGTTATTCAGGGCTCAATTGATTCTGCCCGCGAGGTTGAGGCATCACTTGGTCACGTGAACCAATACCTGCATAACCGCCCAGACGAACTGCAGGCGGAGTTCGAGGACGTCAAAGCACAGGCCGACAGGCTTTTGGAAACGCCATTCGATGGTAGTAAAGATTTCCTCGTTGACGTGCTTGATTTACGTGCCAGGGGTTCAGAGCTCGCATTGAAGGCATCGCAGTCTGCACTTCTGCATCAGGGTGCCAGAGGCTACTTGATGACCTCAGCTCCGCAACGCCGAATACGCGAGGCGCATTTCGTGGCTATTGTCACGCCAGCGCTTAAGCACCTGCGGTGGGAGATGGCCAAACAAATGCGAGAAGAGGTGCCAGCATGAGTGAACAAAACACTGATCAGACGATGCCCTGGAGGCAATACATTTGCCGCGCTTGCGGGCTGATTTATGACGAAGAAGAGGGGGATCCTGATAGCGGTCTTGCCCCCGGCACACGGTTCGAGGATATCCCTGATGACTGGGAATGCCCTCTGTGTGGTGTCACTAAAACAGATTTTGAACTATTTGAAAGGCCAGAGATTACGGTATCCGATCAGCCTGTCCAGTTTAATCGTGAGCCGGGCATCGTTGTTGTCGGTGCGGGTATTGCCGGCTGGTCCGCAGTAGAAGCAATTCGCACCCTGGATACGACGGTGCCTATCACCCTGGTCACTGCCTGCAACGGCGATGTGTACCACAAGCCCGAGCTATCGGTAGCGATCAGCCGCGGTGCTGATAAAGCGGCGCTGGTTCGGGAGAACGGACACGAGGCTGCGAAACGCCTTGGGGTTCAGCTGGTGGCTGAAACCTTCGCGGTTGGCCTGAGCCCATCATTACGACAGTTGCGAACGACGCGGGGCTCGCTGAACTACACCAAGCTGGTCCTGGCTCAGGGCGCAAAGCCGGTTCTTCCTGCTCAGCTTCCACCCTCCCAGTGCTGGCGGGTCAATGACCTCTCGGTATGGTCCGGACTGCAAGAGGAGTTAGCGAAGGGCAAGCAATCTGTAGCTATTGTCGGAGCCGGAATGATCGGGTGTGAGCTGGCAGAAGATTTCGCTCGCGCCGGGCACAAGGTCACGTTACTTGATCGCAACGGATCTCCACTGTCCGGATTACTTCCAGAGGAGGCTGCCTCCAGATTGGTGGCCAGTCTCAATGATCTTGGTGTCGCCTATCGTGGCGGCGTTGATGTTGCCGATGTTGCTGAACTTGAAAACGGAAGGCGGAGTATCAAGCTTGAGGTCGGACAGTCCGTGGAGGTCGATCATGTGGTGGCTGCTATTGGATTGGCGACTGACAATCGACTCGCGCTTGAGGCTGGTCTCGATTTTGACAGGGGGCTTGCGGTGCATTCCCAAACGCTGTGCACCAGTGACCCACACATATACGCCCTGGGGGATTGCATCAGCATTGACGGGATGTCCTGTCGATTTATTGAACCGATAAAGCACCAGGCGCACACCATTGCTCACGCGTTACTCGGCCTAGATCCCGTGAACTATGACCATACCGATCCCGTTATCAGGCTTAAAACTCGTGCTATGCCAGTGGTGTTGCACGGTCAGCCTTCGGCTAAAGGTGTTTGGAGAACCATCCGCGATACACCTGAAGAGCTGGTTATGGAGCAATACCTAGGTGAAAAATTGATCTCTCATCTGAGCGTGGGGTCGTCCGCGCAAAGCCGGGCCGCATGACCGAGGCACAGGAAGCCCAATAGGGTTTCCTTGCACCATCCTCCCAACACAAGATTCTTCACTGATCTAAAGGACATAACCATGAACAACCGATGGAAACGACAGTCGGCCTGTATTCTTAGTGCTCTTATAGTTGGTACACCCGCTCTGGCGTCAGAGCACAGTCTGCATGATGCAGTGAGCAAGGGCGAGGTCTCCGGGAATGTGCGGCTTCGCTACGAGTCGGTCGACCAGGACAACGCCCTAAAGGATGCAGATGCGCTGACCATTTGGACTCGTCTGGGCTATTCGACGGCCAGTTATCATGGTGTTTCCGGTGTCCTGGAGTTCGAGGATTCACGCAACGTATTGGGGCTCGACGACTACAACAATGCCTTGGGTAAGAACACCAACTACTCGGTTATCCCAGACCCAGAAACCACGGAAGTCGATCAGGCGTACTTGCAATACAGCGTTGACAAGCTGATGGCCCGCCTCGGACGCCAGGTCATCACTTATGACAATCAACGTTATGTTGGCCCCGTGGGCTGGCGCCAGGACAGACAGACGTTTGATGCGTTGCGCCTGAGCTATTCTCCCAGCGATTCGCTGTCTCTGGGCTACGCTTTCCTTAATCAGCGCAATCGTATCTTTGCTGAGGCCCGAGATGTAGCTGCCAAAGATCATCTTTTGAATCTTGGGTACGATACCGGCTTCGGAAAACTCTCTGCGTATGCTTATCTTTTGGAAGAGGATGACGGGCCAGATAATGCGTTAGATACTTTTGGCCTACGTTATGCTGGCAATCAGGAACTGGAATCAATAGACCTGATGTACACAGCCGAATACGCCACTCAGAAAGCTGAAGCAGGTGCCAGTGATTTCGACGCTGACTACTTCAGCATGACTGCAGGCGTGGGCATTAAAGGAATTACCATTGCACTGGGATATGAAGTTTTGGGCTCGGACGCTGGTAATTATGGATTCTCCACACCACTCGCGACATTGCACCTCTTTAACGGCTGGTCTGATCAGTTCCTTTCTACACCGGTTAATGGTCTGGAAGATATGTCGGTAACGGTAAAAGGGGGCCTTGCAGGCGGTAAATGGGCCGTTGTTTATCATGACTACAGTGCCGATGAACCTGGCCCTGGAGTGGATGATCTGGGCGATGAATGGGGCGTGGCATACAACCGTAGTTTTGCTGGAAACTACAGCGCCGGCGTCAAGTATGCAATGTACTCTGCTGGTGATACCGCTGCAGGCAAAGTGGACACGAACAAGCTTTGGTTGACTCTGGGCGCATCGTTTTGATTGTTGACCGTCACCCAGTCAATGGGTGCGGTTTACCCTCTGGTCCTGTGTCCGGGACGAGGTTTCCGGGGAATGTTGCTTCTCGGGCTTCCAGTTTCGGTGTTCGAGAGAAATGATGAGCGATGCAGTGTTGGCTTACGAGCCTGCCCTCCGAGCGGGCGTTTTTCTTCTCGTACTTTCAGCGATGCTGATCTGGGAGGTTTTAGCGGCTCGCCGACTACAGCGTATTCCCCGATCATCCCGCTGGCCGGGTAACTTTGTCGTTGTTGTGCTGGGTGCGATTACGGTGCGAGTGGGATTTCCTTTGACCGCTGCCGGTCTTGCTTTAATGGCTTCAGATCGTGGTTGGGGCCTGTTGAACCAAGTCGAAATGCCGTTCGATATCACGATCCTTCTTTCGGTTCTTGTGCTGGACATGGCCATCTATTTCCAGCATCGGATGTTTCATGCGCTACCCTTGTTGTGGCGCCTGCATCGTATGCATCACGCTGATTTGGAATTTGATGTCAGTACCGGACTCCGTTTCCACCCCATCGAAGTTTTGTTGTCCATGGCTATCAAAATGCTGATTGTTCTGCTCATTGGTGCACCAGCATTGGCGGTCTTGGTTTTTGAAATACTTCTCAGCACTTCCTCGCTATTCAATCATGGCAATGTCCGTCTGCCCCATAAGCTCGATCGTTGGTTGAGATTCATATTAGTGACGCCGGACATGCATCGGGTGCATCACTCCATTCTCAAGCGAGAAACGGATAGCAACTTTGGGTTCTGTGTTTCGTGGTGGGATCGCTGGTTTCGAACGTGCATCGATCAGCCGGAAAAAGGCCAACTGGGCATGAGGATTGGAATTGAGAATTTTCGCACCGAGAATGATTTTGGCCTGGGAAAAATGCTGATCCAACCGTTTTTTCTCAGCGATAAAGACTGCCGCAATGATCTCTTCTGAAGAGTAGCATACGATGAAAAGTAAACCGCACTAATTTTACATGGGTCTGCCGCTCTCCCATGGTCTGTTTTAAAACGGCGTACAGCCTTCTTTGGATTTTGGACTTACCACGGTATGCATGACACACCCGAGCCTCAAACGGGGGCTTTTTGACTCGGATCTGAACGTCCGCTTTGCGACCAAGGCTATTCACGTACCTCAGCTTAAACAAAAGCGAATATTTATTCAGTTGCCGTGGCTAAGCAACAAGCTATTCCGTGCGCTCCAGTTAAGGCGGGTCCAAATTAAGATCTTCCAACCCGAGATAACTGTTATCAGACCGAGCCTAGGAACGATGGAAATTCCACCACCTAAGCCAAGGATTGGGAAAACGCGCTCTCAGCGGTATGTTATCTAATCGCCATTTTTTGGGTAGCTTTGACTCTGGTTCGGCAATCACGACAAGGCCTAATTCGTGATCACTGAATGGTGTACGCAGGTCCGGCGGCAGCCTCCTGGATTCCTGGGGCACGCCCACGACCTGCGCTTTCATCCAGGTGCCGTCAGGGAACCGGAGCGACAAGGGCTGTCCGGGCTGTGCCAGGTCAACGAGCTCCGGCTTCAGGTACACCTCAACGGTGGGTTCTTTTTGCAACCTGATCCCCATAAGCCGTGTTCCTGCACCGACAGTTTCCCCTTCCACCACCGCTATTTCAGAAACGATACCGTTCATTGGCGCAGTCACCGTTAACAGGTTCAGTTGCTGGCGGACCTGTTCCAAAAGCAAGCGATCGCGTGAACGGGCTTGCTGCTCCGCAGCCTGTGGCTGCAAGCTTTGCCTGAAGCTTGAAAGTTCTGACAGGCGACTATCCAGTTGGTCCCGGGCGGCCAATAACTCGCCCCTTGTTGCAGCTCCCACGGCAACCAGCTGATCAAGCTCCCGAACCCGGGTTCTAGCCCGCTCCACGCGTCTATTCAGACTGCTTCGCTGAAGCTCATTGTCAGAAGCAGCCTGCCTGCCTAATAGCGACGCCTCCAGTGTCGCCTTCTGTGTCAACAGTGATTCGTTACGCATGGATGCGAGCATCTCGCCTTCTCGGACACGGCTACCCGGCTGAACATGCAACTTATCCAAAGAGCCAGTGAGCATGGCCCGCACATCGGCCGTTGGCAGGTTAGTACGGGCCGGCGCCTCTGTCAGAGCTACCTCCATAATCAGACTGCCAACAAACCAGATAAAAGGGCTCGCCACTAGCAAAAGAATCAGATACCAGCGAAGGCGGAAGGCGGCCCTTTTGCCCGGCGCATAGAGCACTTTCATGCCCTCTTCTCGGGTTGGGTCCTGCTCTTTCTGACTGGAAAAACGTACCTTCATGGGTTGCTCCTGGGATGAGAAGCCTCTGGTTGTTCGGGATACGCAGGGTGGTTGCGCCAGTCCTGCCACTCGATACTGAAAATGTCTTTGTGCCCGAACGACTCTTCGATCCCGACCAGCTCCTCAAGCGTAAGACTATGCCAGCTCTGGGAGTCCGGCAGAGTCGATTCAACACTCTGTGCTAACCGAAAAGAAAGCTGCGGCCACTGCTGTCTCGCGACATCCATCAGCTCTACCGCCCTTTCTGTGCGAGTGGTGTAGATCATGAGAGAAACCTCTCGGATTCCGATTTCTGAAAGTCGGCAGGGAACACACGTGTTGTTTTTATTTTGACCGGTAAACCAGCGGTGGTGGCTGACCAGGGTGACCGGCCAGGGGCTGGCATCAACAGCAACATTCACGGTTTTGATCCATTGACGAAGACGGCGCTCTGGCACTGGCCACCCCAGCTGCTCTACCTCAAGGTCCAGGTGCAAACCGGCAAAGGGAAGATCAGACAATTGCCTGATCAAGTGAGACAGATCTTCACGATGCTCCTCAGTTAACCAGAGAGGGTCGCCGAGGAGCAGGTCTACACGGATTTCGAAATCACGGGCTTCGCGCACAAGGGCAGCTATTGAGCTCTGAAGACTCTTAGGCTGACGGACCTGGCGACTGTTCAGGCCCAGGTAAATTTGGTTGAAACCCGCTTTGGTCAATGCCTGCAAATGGCCTTGCCTTTGCACTGAGGAGCCCAGCAGCGGTTGGCTTTCCCAAAGATAAACCGCCCGAACGGGCTCTTGATTGCTCAAGGGCGCTGCGTCGTCCCCGGGCCATTCGATAACCTCGTCTCCAAGCAACTCACTGGTTTTGTCGCCGTGTTCTGCCACTCTCATCAGACCCGCGAGCTCTTTTAATGCGCCGCGCCAAGCTCGATAAAGGTTCAGGTGGGCCTCGATTTCCTCCAATCTGGCGGTCCGCAGCGCCATATAACCGGACTCGGAATCCAGTGCTAGTCGTTGTTGGCGCTCCTGAAGAAGCCGGCTGGCCAGGGAAAGCTGCTCGATAGCTTCAGACACGTCATCCAGTGAATCGTGATAGCGGATCAGGTTGTCTTCCAGGTAGAGTCGCCATTGGTCTCTTTCGGCGGTCAGGCGTTCACGGGTCGCACGGTACTGGGCCTTGCCAGGTGATTCATGATGATTGCCCGCAAGCGCCGCAAGTGGAACTTCAAAGGTGACGGCAGCAACTAGCCCACTGCCGGTACCGGCGGTATCCAGCCGCTGGTTTAACTGCTGGGAAATAGTGAAGTTAGAATCAATGCGGTCTGACCAGTGATCCTCGCGGTCATTAGCGATGGTTTCCAGTGCCCGTTTGCGGGCTTCGACGGTCGGGTGTTTGTTGATGGCATGCCACCAGTGGATCAAAGGCGCTGGACGGTCAGCGAGCGAAGGGCGCTCTGGCTCCGCACTCTGGGTTAGAGCGGCTCCCGAGAGACGGCCCGTGCGCTCGCGCAACAACAGGCGGTGTCTCTCACTGCTTTCGCAGGATCGCATAACGCGGTCCCATCGCTGCTCCAGCCACTGCAGCTCCGATGTTCTGAGTGACTGCTGACCGGCTCGCTCCCGCGCGCTTGCCAGTTCGTTTGCAGCAACCGCTCGCCATTGTTCGCACTGGCCGCTGATGGCTGAAGCGTGCCACCAATCGATATAGCTCTGCCTAAGAAAAAAACGCTGAGTGGAACGCTGGTCGAGAGTTTCGTGCTTCTGTCGGATGAGAGCTAGCTCAGAGTCCGTAACAGCCTCATTTCGTTTATCCAGAGTGCCCATCAGCGGATACCGCAATCCGACTCTGACTCCATAGCCACCATAGCTGTCCAGATCACCTCCGGGCTGAATTTCGTTGATGTAGCCCATATCGGCACCACCAAAAACGGACCAGCCGCGTTCCTCTATTCGGTACTCGTTTTCTATCGCCAGCCTTTTCCGTTCGGCGTCAAGAGCAAGCACATCGGCACTGTCTGTCATCCCGGCTAGCAGCGCGTCCAGAGTGACGGCTTGGGAGGCTCCGGAGAAGACGGCGAAGAATATAGTAAAGAGAAAAAACAGGCTTTGTTGCATCAGAAACGCTTGCCTTTTCGGAGGACCCACCAAGGTGCCATGCCGCTCTCTTCGTGGCCTCGCCGAAACATTTCGTTAAGTGTGCAGACGACGCCCCAGCAACGAAGCAGGAACATGAACAGGGGGAAGATTGGTAAAAGCGGCAACATTTTAAGCTCTTCTTTTGGGCGCTCCGATACCAGGATCAGGCCAGTCAGGTAAAACATGACTGTCGTCGCGAAGTACACCAGATAGATCACAGCAAAGAGCATCAGCGTGGCTTCCAATGGAAGTACTACCAGGCCCACCATCGTGTAGCCCACGATCAGAAACGGTAAAACAAGTTGAAAGAACAAGCCGCTGAGAAGCGTCATCAAAAAGTTGGGCCAGCCCATCAAACGGGGGGTCATGCTGTCGGCATGCTTTCGGATGTACAGGAAGTAGAGGTCACCGTCCCACCGAAGGCGTTGCATGAAAAACGATCGAAACGTATCAGGCACGTCCGTATATCCGATCGCTGCAGGCTCAAATGGGATGCGAAATGGACGACGTCCAAAATAGTTTTTGATCCGAAGGGTGAGGTCCAAGTCCTCCGCGGTATGAGTGTCCCAGCCGCCGATGTGAAGCAGGAATTCGCGCCGGAAGGCTCCAAACGCACCCGACACATTGTTCACGGTGTTCCATTCGGACAGGCCCACCTTCGAGGTGTGTATCGACAGGAAGTATTCCAGTGACTGCATCATAGTGACCAGACTTGCCCAAACGTTGCGAACCCGCAGACTGCCGGACACTGCAGGCACATTCGGATCCTCGAAGTGCTTAACCGTGTTTCGTACCATGGTGTTATCGAAAGATGTATCGCCGTCCAAAGCAAATACGATCTCCCCATTCGCCTGCTGGAGGCCCACGTTGAGAGAAGACACCCGTCCGCCCCGTTGCCATTTTGCGATTGGCTTCAGCTGACGCCGTGGATAAAGTGTCGGGTCAATGCGGAAGTTGCGCACAGCCCGCATCGTCGCCTGATTTGCCGCCGCACCGTCAATCACCGGAATCAGCTCGATATGCCCGGGATAAAGCTGTTCGCAGAGCGTTTGCAGGGTCTGCTCGACATCCCGCCCCTCACTGTAGCAAGTGATAATACAGGACACTTTAGGCGTATACCGGCTCTGACTAGGGGTAACGCTTAGTCGCCGAAGATACCATCGGAATATACCAGTCAGAACCAGCAGGTTGACTGGCAGCTCTATCAGCAGGAAGAACGGGAATAATATAAGAAGGACCCGCGTGAGTCCTTCTAGATTGCCCATACCAGACAATAGTTCTGACAGCTGAAAAGCAATCCCGTCCCACATTAACTGACCTCTCCTGTCAGCCGGGCCATCAGAAGGTCACCGTCTTCTTGCGTCAAAAGATCTTCTGGCAACGTGTATCCGGCCAAACGAATTTCAGTCTGCCAGTCAGACTGCTGGGGCTTATAGAGCTCAGATAATTCTGACAGGCGGCTACGAAGCACCTCCATGCCCTGCCGGTCAGTGTGGGGGAGAAGGAACCAAAGGAGATCTTCTCGGGTACGAGTGCATCGGTCAGTGTCGCGGATCGCTTCTTGAATGCGATCGACCAAGCTGTCCACAATCGCCAGCCCCTCAGAGTATCCACTCAGCTTTTCCAATGCTTCCATTCGCATCAATAACAATGAGCACGGTTGCATTGTTTTGTAGCGACGAGCCTGCTGGATTTCCCAATTCAGGAGAGTGCTGAAAGTTGGCACAGCGATCAGGTTAAGACGCCCAAAAGCTTCCGCCACGCTCTGGTCAGAGAACCCCTGGCGACACCGTAGCCTGCCCCTTTCTGATAAGTGGTAGGGGCGTATCTCGCGGATTTTGAGTTCGTTAGGCTCATGGTGCTCGCCGCATTCCAGACAGCGAGCTTCAACATCGGCATCCACGAAAAAGCTCTGGCACGAGAGGCAGCGAAAGTTTTCCAGGGGACGATCGTAGTCACTGCCAATGTGGCGAAGGCGGCTCATACAATTGGGGCAAATCAGTAGGCTGCTCTTGAGGAAATGCTCCTGAGGTGCAACGTGGCCACACGTGAAGCAATGCAATGATGGTTGTTTGGCTATGTCCAATGCCTGACAGTCAGGGCAGACATCAACGTAATTGAGACGGCCAGAGCTACAGCGATTGCAAAGGCGGATCCGGTCTAGCAGCTCACCACGCTCCAACCACCCCTGCTCAGTCATAAGGTTGAGCCACAACATGGCGTTGATCGGCTCTTGTCCAGCCATCACTTCAAGCAGCGGATACTGGTATAGTTCCCGCGTGTCAGGGTTGAGCGCCGGCTCTAGACGAGTAGCCGGCCGGGTCCACAACCAGGCAAGAACGCGCTCTTCAAAACGGTCTGGAGACTGCCCCTGATTGAACATTGACATACGTTCGAGCCAGAGCCTGAAAACCGGAATGAGACTTTCAGGGTCATCCGGAATCTCTCCGTCGCAAAGAGGAATCTTAGAATCCCGCGTAAAGATCAGATTGAAGTGAAACGCTGGTTGTGCTCGAAGCATTGATACCGCCCGGGCCGCCTGATCAGAAGCCTGATCTAGCAGAACAATATCAACATCAGGATGATCCAATAGCTCGTCGGTATTTGAAAATTTATGAAAATTTGCAGGAACGGGTTTGTCTCTTGTTGCCGACACAAACGCGATGTAAGGATTTTTCATGCGGACGACCGCCGATAGATTTCTTGATGGGTGCTGAGTAGGCGGACAACGTTTCTTGGCAAAGTCGTCTGAGGCCCTTGCTTGCAGGAGAGTGCAAATCCAATACCGAGGACGCAATCGGAATTTCGTTTTCTCCTCACTATTCGTAGGTTCGTAGTTTACTGAAATAGACCTAAATTGCTAATGCAACATGAGAGCCCCTAGCTTACCCTAATGCGGATACCATATAAGATCCTTAAAATGAGGCATTCCTTCTCGGATCTGAATGTTCGCTTTGCGACCTTAGCGGCCAATTTATGGCGTCAATCTCCGACCACATTATGTTTGGCACGACCAGGACTACCTTTCGCAGCAATGTTCGTTAAAGGAGTTGCTTCTTTGAGAGGTCTCGTTCTAATACAGACGTATGCGCCGTTTGGCCAAGCAATTGGCTGGATAGCGACTTTGTGGTTGAATGGATAGGCAAAACAGGCGATTACGTAAGATTTGGTTGTACAGAGCTAATTTCGTAAAGGGATACGGACAGATTATGCTTGAGCAATATTTGGATGTTTTCTAAGCAAATCTGGGATGTGGGGACTAATGATGGGGCAACTCTCAAAACCCTCCTAAGTTATTGATTGGAGGGAGAGAGTGGTGCCCGGAGGCGGAATCGAACCACCGACACGGGGATTTTCAATAAACTGCTTTACTAAAACCTATTATTATTCAATGCTTTGTATCGCACAAATATTGGTATGCGACAAAGTATGCTAAAAATATTGACGCGACTTTGTTCGTGCGCATTTTTGCCGTCCGTTTCTTAGCCGGACGACGCGACTGGTTTTTACGCGCTGGCTTTGCGTTTTATAGCTCTACCAAATTGCGCCTGCTGCTCAATCAGCGCGTCCAATTCTCCAGCTTCGACAGCTTCTTTCAGTTTAGTCAGCGTGCTCTCTACTTGGGCTTCGCTGTCCAGCTGAATAGCATTTTTTCCCTTCGCAAACTCCAACGGCTTGCTGCCGTAGCGGACGACTAGATTCACTTTGCCGTCCTCGCTTTTTGCCCACCACCGCTTAACCCGCTTGGGAACTTCAACCTTCTTTTGATTGCCGTCGCTGTCAGTAACCCACTTTGTCTTTGTTGGTGCATAGTCACTGTCGCCAGCAAGCAGCAGTTGCTCTTCAATTTTCGCGATGAGCTTGCGGCGGCGCACAGCAACAGGGTTGTTGTTAGCAAGCGGCTTAAAAGCAACGAAGTTCAGTTTATCAAGTACAGTCATGTCAGCCTCCTTATTAGCTAAAAGCATTGTGCTTTCAGAGTCCGAAGGCTGTCATCCGGAAAAAAAGCTCTATTTGAGTGACTTCAAGTCGATACCGAAAATGGCACCTTCATTCCCGCGCTGCACGAATGCGTGAGTAGCACCGGCATGAGCTTCTTTCCTCAACATGGCGTTCAATTCGGATTTTTCTGACGTAGCTTTAGTTAAATCGGAAATAACTTGTTGTTCTGTTAGTGGAGTTTCCGCTACGTTCCTACAAATTGCATCAGAACCATAGTTTGCCGATACAAATTCCCACGCCTTCTCCCAACTACCGTCAGACTCAAAATTCTCAAGTTGATAAACTGATAAAGTGGCGCTCATTGTTCTCTCCCAAGATTGTGTATCGCTCTTTCCACGACATCCATTTTTACAGCAAGCTTTTTCGTAATTCGGCTATCGTCACGCTGCTTCTCTACACTGCGTGACGTTACCAATCGCGGCAAGGAAACCAGCTCAGCACTAATATCGCTGCCTTGCGCCAAGTCTATTTCTCTATCGAACCACGTCTGCATGTTTGAATCTGCGTAGATTATCTCCTGCAGGACTTCGAATGCTTCCTCGCAAAGACTTTCGCTTTTGTCGTAAAGCTTCTTAGCAGTGCTGTTCTTGCCTTTTGAACTGTAACCTTCGGCTCTGTTGTAGTAGAACGTCGCATCTTTGATTTTTGCTTCGTACTGCTTCAGCTCTAGCGGCTTGTCTTTAAGCTCACTTCGAAAGCGTTTTTGCGTTTCCCACTCACTTTCAAACTGCTCATACTCATCATCAGTAAGCCAGCGCTTGAGTTGACGGTTTTGCACGTTTTTTCCACGCTTCATTGCCGTCAACATTTCGTTGAGCTTAACCAGTCTTTTCTGTTCTTCTGTTGAAAGTGCAGTGCGTCTCGGATTGGCGTTCTTAAGGCGTTCCTGCAATAGCCTTTGAATCTTACCGTCAGGCTTTTTTTGACTGTCAAACCATTCACTCATGGCGTCAACCTATGGCGACATCCGCATAAAGCTGCTGCTGAAAATCCACAAAAGTACGCTGTATGTCCTGCACCGAACCAAGCTTCTTCTGCGCAGCATGAAGGCTGCCGTATTTTGCTGTCAGGACATTACTCAGTTTGCTGACGTCAAGCTCGTCGACGCCGACTTCAACGTAATTACGCAGCACGTAGGAGACAAACTCACGTTGGTTATCGTCGAGCAAGTTATAAATATTCGACTTGTTGGTTTCGACACGTGCTACTCGCGTGACGGGTGCTTTTGCATAGGCGATGTATTCAAGCACGTCGAATAAATCGCTGTCTTCTGCATAGATGAGCTCTTGCAGCTTATTCAAGTCGTCTCGGTGACAGCCTTCTTTTTCGAGCTTCTGTAACAACTCTCTGCGCGTTATTGGATTTGCCCAAAGCTTGCGCAGCTCTTCTTCACTGCCGAGTAGTTCGGGAAGCTTGATGGTGTCGAAAAGGCGCTTTAGAAACTCTTCGGCACTAATAGGTTTTCCGTCAACATAGAAATACGTGCTGCTGATGCTCTTTAATTCGCGAATCTTGCCGTCACTCAGCCTGATGCGAAGCTTTGGTTTTTTCGGCTCGGGTTCTCCTTCTCCATCTCCTCCACTTTCACCACCCTCTCCTTTTTCAGGCTTTCCTCCTGATGTTATTCCTACAGGTTCGATAGGTTCTCCGTCCCAGCTGGCGTCATTGAACAGATGGTAAGCATTTACAAAGTCTACGATGGTGAAGAAGTGCTTTCCCTCAAAAAGCCGTGTACCACGTCCGATGATTTGCTTGAACTCAATCATGCTGTTAACTGGACGAAGCAGCACTATATTTCTTACGTTGCGCGCATCGACGCCCGTGGATAGCTTCTGACTCGTTGTGAGGATTGTGGGAATCGTTTTTTCATTGTCCTGGAACTGCTTCAGATAAGTGTCACCGAGGGCTCCGTCGTTCGCGGTGACTCGCACGCAGTAGTCAACGCTTGTGCTGTCCGACTCTGTGTTGATTAAGTCTCTTACCATGCCGGCATGAGCTTGGCTTGCACAAAATACGATGGTTTTTTCTTTGGGATTGATGGCGGCGAGCATATCCTGAACGCGTTTGCGTTCACGTTCCTCGATGATGATTTTCTTATTAAAGTCCTTTTCTGTGTAGACGTGTCCTTCTTCTACCTCACCCTCAATGATTTCATCATCGTTCGTGTACACGTACTCGTCGATGGTAGCTTGAATACGCTTTACCTTGAACGGCGTTAGAAACCCGTCTTGAATGCCTTCTTTGAGGCTGTATGTGAACACGGGTTCGCCAAAATACTCGTACGTGTCGGTATTATCTGTGCGCTTCGGTGTCGCTGTTAAGCCCAGATGGACGGCGCTAGAGAAGTGGTTGAGTATATCTCGCCAGGTGCTTTCATCGTTCGCGCCACCTCTGTGACACTCATCGATTATCACCAAGTCAAAGAAGTCCTTTTCGTACTCTCCGAAATGTTCCTTGCCGTCTTCACCGCTCATGAACGTTTGAAAAATAGTGAAGAACACGCTGCCGTTCTTGGGCACTTCGCCGCGTTTGGCAATGTCACTTGGGTTGATTCTTACAAGTGCTGCGGCATCGAACGCGCCGAAATCTAGGTAAGCTTGGTTGGCAAGGATGTTTCTGTCAGCGAGAAAGAGTATGCGAGGCTGGCGCTTTCCGTCTTTCTGTTGCGTCCAGCGGCTTTTGAACAGCTTCCAGGCAATCTGAAACGCGATGAAGGTTTTGCCTGTGCCGGTAGCTAGCGTCAGTAACACCCTTTGTTTATCGTTGGCGATTGCTTCGACTGCACGATTGACTGCCAGCTCTTGGTAATAGCGTGCTTGCTTCATGCCGTTCATGTCTTCAAACGGCACAGCGTTAAATCGTTCTAGCCACTCGTTCGTCTCACCAAAAGTGCGTTCCCACAGCTCCTGTGGGGTAGGGAATGCAGTGACTTTCCCTTCAGTGGCTGACGCATGGTTTATTTCGTATATCTCTTTGCCGTTGGCGGCATAGCTTGATTGCAGGCGAAGCTTTTGTGCGTACAGTTTGGCTTGCGCTACGCCTTCGCTAACTTCAATCTCGTCGCTCTTGGCTTCAACGACAGCAAGCTTGATGTTCTGATATTCAAGCACGTAGTCAGCCTTAAGCTGTCCAGTACGAATACCGCTTGCACGGATTTCGCCAGCGGTGATGTTGTACTCACGCCTTACACGCACGGCTGTATCGATGTTGGTAATCCAGCCAGCAGCTTCAAGCTGCTTGTCTATCAACTCTGCGCGTGTATCAGCTTCGTTCATGCTGCCTCACTTGGTTTTAATTCTTTTTCGAGAATTGCTGACTTAAGACTATTGGAATTCCTTAGTTGCTCTGTATAGATTTCGATTAACAGATTGAGCTGTTCATCAGCTAATTTAATTTCCTTTAGTGCTGCTAGCTGTTCATCATATGGTGGGACATCAATTAACAAAGTTTTTACATCTTTCACATTGATTTGCTGTAGCGTTGCCCCGTAAGTCGCAGCTTTTATCTGGTTTTGAACGCTTTCAGCTTGCAAGGCGTAGTACCCAAACTCGGCATCTGTGTGCTCGTTGAATAAGATTGGGATGATGCCTCGCGTAACATTAGCTCCAGCTAATTCTTGTGTTGCAAGTGAAACGATGCCTGTACTGCCCCTGACGCTCAGTAGGACTTCATCTCCAATTAGCTTTGTGCGTTGATATCCGTCAGCTTTGCTAGGATTAACTCGTTTCAAGTCGTCGAATTTTATATGCTTCCCTTTTAAGTCAACAGGACGCACGACGGGCAATCCACCATTAAATTCATCACCTGGTTGGACAATTCCGTATGAAAGCTTGCATCTTTCATCCACTAATTCATCAAGTTTAACTTTTTTCTGGGTTGGGCAATGTTTGGCGATAATTTTTTGGTAAATTTTGAGCCGTATTCTGTTGGCGTGCGCCAATTTTTTCTCAAAAGCTTCTGCTTGTATTTCTATTTCAGCAAACGCCGCATCTAGCTTGGCGACGATGCGTTGTTGTTCTGCGAGTGGGGGCAAAGGAATTGGTATCGTGCGCAGTTGTGCTTGATTAAGTTTTGGTACCGTCAGCCCGGTTATCCAAGGACTTAAATCTGTCGCTGTTAGACAATACGCTAACCACTCATGAAGTACTTTATCTGCATGAGGACGCAATACGTGTGCATGGTTATTTACCCATGACTTTCCCTCAATGAGAAATGCAGTCTTATCCCCGCTACCCCACTTAGCTCCGTCCTCTCCAACGAGCACTAATCTTTCATCAAAGATGTGCTCGGCAACCCAATCAACAACGCCGGTTGCGCCGTAATATGGAATATTGCCGCTTACCCTATCTTTTTTGGTGATAGGCTTACGGAGCTTGTCTAAAATATCGCAGATTTCGCCAAGCTTCACTGTCTTCCACATCACAGCAGCTCCTTAATGGCTTGGAGAGCTTCTGCAGCTTGTGCGTCAAGCAGTTCAATTTCAGCGATGATTTCTTGCGGTGTGCGTGTGTCGACTTCTTCAACACGATTGGGATTTTTTACGGTTAAGTCCCAAGTTTCTTTGTTTATTTTTTCTACGTCTAGGCACCAACTATTTTCACTTGGCTCTTGCGTTCTCGCCATGCTTACGAACTCAACCAAGTCTCGTTCGTTGAGGGGGTTAGTTTTTCCCATGTTCCTGCCAACGTTCAGCTGGTAGTACCAAACCTTTTCAGTTGGCTTTCCTTTTTCAAAGAACAGCACCACTGTCTTGACGCCGGTTCCTATAAAAGCACCGCCTGGCAAATCAAGCACTGCAAACAAGTTGCAATCTTCAAGAAGCTGCTTGCGTAGTGCCACGCTTGCGTTATCAGTGTTGCTCAGAAAAGTATTTTTGATAACAACACCGCAACGTCCGCCAGTTTTCAGCATTTTTATAAAGTGCTGCAAGAAGAGATATGCGGTTTCGCTAGTTTTGATGGGAAAGTTCTGCTGTATCTCTGCCCGCTCCTTGCCTCCAAACGGCGGATTGGCAAGTATTACGTCTACCCTGTCTTTTTGCTGAATGTCTGCGATGTTTTCAGCAAGCGAATTCGTATGCACGATGTTAGGCGCTTCAATACCGTGCAGTATCATGTTCATGATACCAATCACGTAAGCTAGGCTTTTCTTCTCTTTGCCGTAGAAGGTATTTGCTTGTAGCGTCTCGTACTCGGCTGCGCTCAGCTCCTTGCTGTTGCGCATCCAGTCGTAAGCTTCACATAAGAAGCCGGCACTGCCGACAGCGCCATCGTAAACCGTTTCTCCTATCTGGGGATTGATGACTTTGACTATGCTTTTGATGAGTGGGCGCGGTGTGTAATATTCTCCGCCATTGCGTCCAGCGTTGCCCATGTTCTTGATTTTGTCTTCATACAAGCTGCTGAGTTCGTGCTTGTCTTCATTACTCAAGAACCGCAGCTCATCAACCTTGTTGATTACGTCACGCAGTGCATAGCCGCTCTGCAGCTTATTGCGCAACTCGCTGAAGATTTCACCAATCTTGTAGTTGATGCTACGTGGGTTATCTGCGGTTTGTTTGAAGCTGGCTAGGTAGGGGAACAGCTTTTGATTCACAAAGTCACGTAAGTCGTCACCGGTAAGGGCGCTATTGTAATCCAGCTTGCCGTCAGCACGTCTAGGCGCAGCCCATTTTTGCCAACGAAACTCGCCGTCAACGATACGGTTGTAGCTTTCGCCGTTTAAGAGTGCGGCTGTTTCTTTCTCTGCTTCGTAGTCGTCCATGTATTTGAGAAACAGAACCCAACTCGTCTGTTCGATATAGTCCAGCTCACTGCTACAGCCAGCGTCTTTCCACAGAGTGTCGTCGATATTCTTAAACGCCGCTTCGTACATCTATGCTGTTTTCCTTTGCCGGTACTTTCAAGAAGGTTTATCGAAACGCATAACCCATTAGAAAATCAGGGTATTTGCTCGTTTTGTGAATGATGGCTTGCTACCTATAGTACAGAGTGGAGGGTAAAAATCCCACACTGATTCAGTCGTCTATCAGCTTGTAGCTTGCTCAAGAGGAGGGTATCGCTGCCGCGCATCGCTATACTGGAAAGTCGTTCTATCTAGCAAAAATCGGCTATGCAACAAAACGTTGAATTCACGAAGGGTTTTTTACGTTTTTTTATTGGTTGCGTTGATTCGGTAGCGGTGCTTTTGGTTTGATTGGTTGCGTCGACTTTGGCTCAGCGTGTTTGGTTTGAGGCGCGGCAGCTTTTTGAGGCTGCGGCGTGCTTCTTCGTTTTACCTTTTTCTCTTTTGGAACTACCACCGTTTTTTTCTTCACTTTCGGTGCGCGTGCCTTTCGAGCCTGATTCACAACGTCCTTGCTGCTGTCGATGATTAACTCCAGTGCGGCGAGCTTTGCGTCGTAGTCCGATTTGTCTACGTTCTTGCGGATGACTTCCAGTGCTCTCTGAATGTCTTGTAGTGGTGTATTGCTCATCTCTGTAATCCTTGAGGAGGTGGGGTGAAAAAATCACCACCCTGAATCTGTAAGTACTTCCCTAGAAAAATCCGTAAACGAAAATTTGCTCAGCTGCAGAACCATTTTCACTCACATCAGCCAGGCTGATTTGCCACGGCTGTTGATGTGTTCGTGGCACTTGTCGCTGAGGTGCAAAAACTTCTCTCCCAGTTTCCTATGGTTTTCCGTCTGAACCATTGTCTTGCCGTGATGCTGTAGTTTGCTGGCGCAGATTGCTACGGCGCCGATGCTGGGCTCCATCTTCTTGAACCGGATTGTCCGGAGGTAGCACTCGCTTCTACACAGCCAGTCTCGGCTGAATTCGCTTTCGCTGCTCACGACTTCAATTTGCTTGAGTAAGTCGAATACCTCGCTGAGAACCGTTTTCTGCATGCTTTCTTCCCGTGTTGATAAATAACTGTATGCGCAGCTTGTCAGTGTTGCTGTGTATTTATCTGCACAAGTGCCTTACAGAACGACATCGAGTTTGCCAGCGAGAGCTGAAGTCAACGGAATTTGTCAGCACACGCAGCGTTGTAGCAGAGACGCTCACAAGCGGTAGCTTCGTAATCGCTATAGAAAAAAAGAAGCATGACAGCCTGCAGATGGTGAAACTGCAGGAGCTGCGTAGCGCACTGTGTATGGCTACGTAGTTGCGTTGGTACTTAGGCAAGTAAACGGTAACCGCCCAACCATACCGAACCTCAGCGTAGAGGCTGAGAAGACTTGATACACAGTGGCTGATAAGCAACTCAAATGAGACTGCTGTCAAGACGTAGGGAGGCTGCTTAGCCTCCTTATGGCTAAACACAATCTAAATGAGCCTCGTCAATAACGATGAGAGGAAAACAGCGCAGTGCTGTATGGGATTGAGCGCTAGCGAAAGAGCAAGCAGCACAAGCAGTGTTAGCGCAGCTAACACTCAAGCAGCAGTCAGAGAATATAAGAAAATAGTTAAACTCTTACATTGCGGCATAACCAACTGATTTTATTAGTGCCTTTCAAGATTCTGCGTCGATTGCCCAGAATAAACATCAGAAAATATACTGCTTACACGAAAACATTACATTTGGAGCAGATGATGGCGCAGGCAAAGACTTTGAGTAAGGCAGAACTGAAGCGCGTGTTAGACGTCACGAAAGCGTGCAGCAAATACGCTGAGCGCGACTGCACCATGCTCCTGCTGACACACTGGTGCGGAATGCGGGTTGGTGAAGTGGCAGCACTGCGCGTCGAGGACGTACTGGACAGCACTGGTGCAGTGAAAGAGGAATTTACCCTGGACGCCAAGAGGACGAAAAGCAAAAAGGCTCGCACAGTGTATGTGCCGGCTCGAATGCAGAAAGAGCTGCGACGCTACACACAGCAAACTCTAAGCGGCGCACGCAGCGGATTTCTGTTTACCACGCAAAAGAGCCAGCGCTTCAGTTCGAACACTGCTACGCAGCTTTTACAGCGCTTGTACGCGCGTGCTGGCATTGCCGGAGCAACGAGTCACAGTGGGCGTCGTACGTTTATAACGGAACTGGCTGCGAAGGGGACAAGTGTGCGCGTGTTGGCTGAGCTTGCCGGACACCAGAGCATCGCTACAACGCAGCGCTACATCGACATTCAGCCACACATGCTGCGCAACGCTGTAGAGCTGTTGTAATCGTTTTAAAACGATTATCTGCGCTTACTGCTGCTGATGAATATTTAAGTCGTATCAAATTCGTCAGTTGGAAGCTGATATTTCAAGCACGCATAGAGTTCAACCAGGTACTGCATTTCGTGTGACTCTACTTCTACAAAAACAACGTCCATTTTCTTGATGGCTTCTATGTTTTCAAGAAACTTTCCATAAAAATCAGCGTCATTGAGCAAGTCTTTGCGAGAACCCTTCTGTTTGTACGTTGCGTAGCGTCCCGTCTGCTTTCTGGTTAGCTTGAATGCCAGTGAGGCAGCATTGTGATTGGCGGTGCGGTGACTGCGCATGCGTTGCTGTAAATTCCGCGTTCGTCCGACATGTACGATTTTCTCGCCATCCTTGAAGATATAGATGCCTTTCTTGCCCCTGTGCTCAACGGATACTGGGTTCTTCAGTGGTTCGGACTTCGTAAGGCTTTCAAAGACGGCGGGGACTTGATTAATCAGGTTTTGCCACTCGTCACTCATTGCACTTCGCTCCCACATTTACAGCATTAAAATTCATTCCAGCCGCTCAGCTCGTCGCCTTGCTTAACAGTGTCCAGGTGCCCGTAATAGTCCTCTATCATCTTGACGCTCGTGCCCATCTGCTTGGCTAGCAGTGCAATGGAAATGGGGTGCTTGGACGTTAGTTGCTGCGTCGCATAGAAATGACGGAGGCTGTACAGCGTGCGCATTCGTTCTTCAGTGCCGATGCCTAATCCGGAATCTGTCAGAAACTTTTTAAACGTCCCGTCGAGTCTCTTGGGCTGACTTCCATCGCTTAGCTGGAAAATCGGTGCATTGATATTCTTGGCGAGAACCTGCTCAAGAGTGGCGCTCTGCAGTTGCGGATTCCGGTTCTTGAGTCGTTCCAGTACTTTTCTCGCGTCGCTCAGCCTGTTGTGCCTTACAACGACTTTGCGCCAGACATGCTCACCTTTGCGTCCCTTTTTCTTCAGCACACTGACGATTACCAGCTCGTTGCCACTGCGGCTCTTTTCAATGCTGATATTGCGCCATTTGATGTCCATTGCCTCTCGTCCGTGCCGAACGCCGCTGTAGGCGAGGAACATCACATAGTCGTAAAGCATCTCACGGATTTCAGCATCTTTTTTGCGATGCGTTGGCTTCTTAACCCAGTGTCTGAGCTTGCGTATAAGGGTTCTGTACTCGCGTAAGTCGAACGTTGCACGTCTGGTAGCGCTTGAGCCTGTATTGCGCAGTACAGGCAGTGCAGCGCTGCTTAACCAGCCATTTTCCACAGCTCTGTCGAGTATCAGCTTCAGCGCAGCGTGGTGCGTGCTGATTGTTGATGATGCTGGCTTTCTTCCGAGCTGTTCTGACACGTATTCGACATAGCCATCGTAGTGCTTGCGGATATTGTCGAGCCTGGTGCGCTTGAAGTAGGGAATCTGGTATTTGTTGATGACTTGGATGTAGCTGGAGTAGACGCTCTTCCAGTCGTTGGTGTCTCGCGTGTCCTCAAGCTGATTGATGATGCTTTTGGCTACGCTGGCGAAACTGCGCGTTGTTTGCGGTAGGTTGTTTTCGGATTTAACGATAGCTTCATAGTAGATGCGGTGCGCTTTCATCTGCGCTTCTTCTAAATCTTCGCATCCAGTTGCCGCGCGATACCACTCGCCGCTTTCCAGCTTTATCCGGCAGTACCACTTGCTGCTTCTAGGCTGTTTGTAAAGCACGCACTTTTTTGGGATGACGGTTACAGTGCTGGTTTTGTTCATTTTTTCGTCGCAGCATTAAGTAAGTATGCAACGAGTATATGACAAGCGGGCACTGGTGGAACAGAGGGCAGCTAGGGCGCGGAAAAGTATGCGAAAGGTATGCAACAGAAAAAGAAAAAGCCAAGAACTAAAAAATCCTTGGCTTTCAAAAACTTATGGTGCCCGGAGGCGGAATCGAACCACCGACACGGGGATTTTCAATCCCCTGCTCTACCAACTGAGCTATCCGGGCATGTTGCGCTACTGCTGTGCAACGGGGCGCTATTAAACCGGTTTCGATGTTTTGAGTCAAGGCTAGGCCGGAAAAATTTCTGAATCTTTTCAGGCATGCTCAGGCTTTGATCAATCCGGGGTTATTGTTCCGGTGGAACGTAGCCCTCGGCCTTGTCGAACGGTTCGTTGTTGAAAAAATGTTCCATCTGCGCCTGCAGGTACTTGCGGGTGTTGGGGTCCATCAGGCTCAGGTGTTTTTCGTTGATCAGCATGGTCTGCTGGGCCTGCCATTCTTCCCAGGCCTGCTTCGAGATGTTCTCGAAAATGTCCTGGCCCTTGGCGCCGGGCATGGGCGGGAAGTCCAGGCCTTCCAGTTCTTTCTGGTATTTGCGGCAGAAAACAGTACGGCTCATGATGGCTCCTGTTGGCAAATGTTGCTGGCGGTGATGATAACAGATCGTTGCGGCTGAGGGGGCCAGCGCACTGGATCAAAGCAGAGCTGCTTGCTCCGGTTCGGTAAGCAGCGACCGGATTGGAGCAGGCAGGCCGAGGTTCAGGGCTTCATGGCGGTGTAGCCATTTCAGATGATCCTTGTCTGCAACGGTGTTGGCGCCGCCGGTGACGTTTAGTCGGGCGGGCTGTATGTGCAGGTGGTAATGGGAAAAGGTATGTCGAAAGCCGTTGATAAGCTCTGGTTCTGCGCAATCCAGCCCCAGGCTCTGTTCGCAGGCTTCCTGAAGCTCATCGGCTCCGTAGGCCGGGTCTAGTTCCGGCAGGCTCCAGAGGCCGCCCCAGATGCCACTGGGCGGGCGACGCTCAAGCAGAATGCGCCCCTCGCCATCCTCAAGAATCACCATCCAGGTGGATTTCTCCGGCTTGGCCTTTTTCGGTTTGGAGCCGGGGTAGAGTGAGGTTTCACCCTGGGCGTAGGCTCTGCAGCCCTCTTGCAGCGGGCAGCTCTCGCAGGCCGGGCGGCTGCGGGTACACACCATGGCGCCGAGATCCATAATGCCCTGGGTGTAGTCGCGCACCCGCTGTTCCGGAGTGTGCTCTTCGGCCCGTTGCCACAGCTGGTTAAGCACGGCTGTCTGGCCGGGCCAGCCGGGGATGGCATGGTAGCGTGCCAGCACCCGTTTCACATTGCCATCCAGTATGGCGGCGCGAATGCCGAAGGCCTGGGCCAATATGGCGGCGGCTGTGGAGCGGCCAATGCCGGTCAGGGATTCAAGCTCCTCCTGGGTTTGCGGGAACTCACCATCGAACTCGCGCACCACCGTCTGGGCGGCTTTCTGCAGGTTGCGGGCCCTGGCGTAGTAACCAAGGCCGGACCAGTGGCTGAGCACATCATCCACCGGGGCTTCGGCCAGGGCATGAACGTCCGGGAAGCGTTCCATGAACGCTTCGAAGTAGGGGATAACCGTGGTTACCTGTGTCTGCTGCAGCATGATTTCGGAAACCCACACACGGTAGGCATTCCGGTTGTGATGCCACGGCAGGTCATGCCGGCCGTGGCAGTCGTACCATTGGAGCAGTTTGTTGGCGAAGCTGTCCGGCATCAGTTGAACAGTCCTTTGAGTTTGTCGCCGATCTGTTCCTGCACCTTTTCTTTAACCTTCTCTTCCGCCTTGGCTTTTGCCTTGTCCACTTCCTCACGGGCTTTCGCCTTGGCGGCATTTTCGGCGATGGTCTTCAGGGTGTCCCGGAAGCGGGAGCCGTCAAAGGAGCAAAGTCCTGCCGGGTCCTCGGCGAAGTTGCCACGGCACTCCACGGGAATAACCGCGTTTTCTACATATTCGGTAACGCGGCAGGCGTTGTCCCGGTGGATTTCACCAACGACTCTTAGCCCAACCTCATAATCCAGTTCGCTCTGGGCCAGATCCACCGTGCCATTGCCCTCGAGGCGCATGCCGGCCAGCGCCGCCACGAGATCTGTGTTGTTGAGGCTGTTGCCGTTGATTTCCAGGGTGCCGCGCATGTCGTTGAACGGCGTGGTAGTGCCCCAATCGGTGGTCGTCAGCTCATCCTGGTTGACCAGAGCGATGCCCTGGCAGGCCATGCGTGTGAGGTTCATTCGGCGGAACTCGCCCTCTGCGAGGTTGAAGCTGATCTGTCCGTCAGCATTGCTGCGCAGTGCCGAGATCCGGTTGCCAGAGGTGTTGGCGTTCACTTTGAGATTTGCCCCGCCGGCGAGCATATCCACTTCTGCCAGATCGGTGAGCAAAGGCAGGGTCTGTACATTGGTTACGTCTGAGCCAACGGTCCATTTCGGATTGTCGCTGCGGGCGTCGATGGTCACGTTGGCACCAAAGCTGCCCTCGTACAGTTTGCCGCTGAACTCATCAACCTTGAGCAGGCCGTTTTTCGCGGTGGTGCTGGCTTTGATTTCGTTGATAGTCAGGTTGCTGACGATCAGCTGGCCGAGTCCCAGATCAATATCCAGCAGCAGGCTGCGAATGGTCTCCAGGGGCAGAAGGTCGCCTTCGGGTCCGGCTGCAGCGGTTTCCTGGGATGCGGGTGCTTCCTCCGCCTCTCCTTCCGCTTTCGGTGGCAGGTATCGGTCGGCATTCAACTGGTCGCCCTGGAGCTGGAAGACAACGCCTGTGTCGGCAAGGTTGTAGCTACCGGAACCAGTGAAGGTGGTGTCATCCAGTTTGATGGTCAGGTCGGTGAGCTCCACCTTGCCGGCCGGACCGCCAATACCGGTGGAGAAGGCGATGGCTTCAAGTACGTCCGGATCGCTGGTTTCCACCGGGGGCTGGCCGAGGTTGTTCAGAAGATCCTTCAGCGAGAACTCGGCGATGGAGATCTCGCCGCTCAGGGTTGGCTTGTCGCCGAATCCGGTAACGTCAAGATCGGTCGACAGGTTCAGGTTGGCCAGGCTGGCGGTAAAGCCGCTCAGGTTAGCGGTCTCGTTTTCCAGGTTCGCCCTGGCAGAGCCCGCCAGTTCAGCCGTGACCTCTTTGCCACCGAACGGCTCTCCGGTCATGTCGAACACGGCATTCAGACCGGATACGGCGAACTCGTTGAGAGCCTCGTTGGCGGCGAGGCGGGCGCTGATATTGCCATCCACTTCAAACGTGGGCTGGGTGGTGGCTACCCGGAACCCGATTTCCAGCGGGAACTCGGAGCCCAGAGTAATGTTGCTGGCGTTGACGGTGAAATTCTCCAGCGTGACCGACTGGCCGGTACTCTTGTCGGTGTAGTGCACCTGGGCATTGCTGATCTGAACGTTTTCAACGTTGAAGTTCAGAGGCTCGCCGCCGGCGCCCTCGCTCTCCTGTGCCTGTTCATCCTGGGTTCCGGCCGTTTCCTCGGTTGCCGCTCCCGCCGCCTTCTCGGGCATGATGCGGGTCCAGTTGCCGTTGCCCTGTTCGTCCACTTCGAGTCGGGCGTCCAGCCCGTCCAGTACGAAGGTATTCACCCTCGGGGACATGGCAATCAGTGACCAGAAATCGATCTGGGCCACCAGTTGCTCAAGGGCAACAAAGCGGTCACCTTCCAGGGTGGCCTCTACGGAATTCAGCTCAAGGCCAAGTGGGATAAAAGACCAGCCGATGTCGCCTTCAAGGACCAGATCCAGGTTCGTGGCATCCTCAACGGCCTGTTCAATCTGCGGTTTGTAATCGTTGGGGTTGATCACGGCCATGGCGATGGCAACGGCAGCCACGGCAAGAACGATCAGTGCAACGATGGCAATCAGCACATAACGGACGGCTTTCATGATTCAGGCTTCCTTCCTATTTTTAGGAGCTTGCAGTATTCGCTGTGAATACCGACGCTAATGACCCAAAGGATAACGCAGGGTTAACAAATTAACAGCGCGGGAGTATGACAATGCGGTAGTGTTGGGCCAAAATACACGACCCTGATTTTCCGACTACATTGATACCTATAAACACAAGAAGGAGTTGGCCGTGGCTATTACCGTTTCGATTGAGCTGAACCGCGAACTTGAGATTCCGGGCAGCTATGATGAAGTGTTCGATTTGCTGGCGGATGTGCCACGTTCAGCCAGTCACTTCCCGAAAGTCCACAAACTGACCGACCTTGGCGATAACGCCTACCGTTGGGAAATGGAAAAAGTGGGCGTCGACAAACATGCCATCCAGTCGGTGTACGCTTGCAAATATCACTCGGACAAAGACGCCGGCAAGATTACCTGGGAGCCGGTGAAGGGCGAGGGCAATGGCGTCGTGAGTGGTTCCTGGACCATCAAGTCCAAGGGCGACAATGCCACCGCCGTGAAGTTCCAGACCAGCGCAGAGTTGACTGTGCCCCTGCCCAGCCTGCTCAAGCTGGCCATCAGCCCGGTTATCAAGCACGAGTTCAACAGCCTCGTAGACACTTACATGAACAATCTGAAGAAGGCGTTCTGACGCAGCCCTCTCTGCCATCTACCTGCACTTCGCTATCGTAGCGATTAAACCGGTTGTGGGACTCCAGCCGACATAAAAGGTATAATCGCCGGATCGAATTTTTCCGGCTTTATGCCGCTCAATTGTCACGGAGTCCCCATGGCCGAACGCAAGGCTCGGGTAGAGAGAAATACCCTTGAAACCCAGATCACCGTTGAGATTGATCTCGACGGAACCGGCAAATCCAGTTTCGATACCGGCGTGCCGTTTCTGGAGCACATGATGGACCAGATCGCCCGCCACGGTCTGGTGGATCTGAATATCGTTTCGAAGGGCGACCTGCACATTGATGACCACCACACCGTGGAAGACATCGGCATCACCCTTGGCCAGGCCTTCAAGCAGGCGGTTGGCGACAAAAAGGGCATTCGCCGCTACGGCCACGCTTATGTCCCGCTGGATGAGGCGCTCTCCCGAGTCGTTATCGATCTGTCCGGTCGCCCGGGCCTGATGATGGATGTGCCGTACACTCGCGGTGCCGTGGGTGGCTTTGACGTCGACCTGTTCGAGGAGTTTTTCCACGGCTTTGTGAACCATTCCATGGTGACCCTGCACATCGACAATCTGAAGGGTAAAAACACCCACCATCAGATTGAAACCGTGTTCAAGGCCTTCGGCCGTGCCCTGCGTATGGCGATTGAAATGGACGAGCGGATGGCCGGTATTACACCGTCTACCAAGGGTTCGCTGTAAACGCCTCGTCGCCAGAAGGCTCGCTTTAACCGGTCATGTTTGACCGGTCAATCAAGGACACCGCAACAACCATGAAAACCGTTGCCATTATCGACTACGGCATGGGCAATCTTCACTCTGCCAAAAAAGCAGTGGAGCACGTTGCCCCGGACACCACCGTGCTGGTCACCGACAACGCCGAAAAAATCCGTGAAGCCGATCGTGTCATCCTCCCTGGCGTTGGTGCCATTCGCGACTGTATGGCCGAAATGCATCGTCTCGGGGTAGTGGATCTGGTTCGTGAGGTCTCTCAGGATCGCCCGTTTCTTGGCATCTGCGTGGGCATGCAAGCCCTGATGTCCCGCAGTGAAGAGAACGGCGGCGTTGACTGCATCGGCCTGTTTCCTTCGGAAGTACGCTATTTCGGTGACCACCTCACGGAAAACGGCGAGCGCCTGAAAGTGCCCCACATGGGCTGGAACCAGGTGCAGCAGACCATTGATCACCCCCTTTGGCATAACATTCCCGAGGGTGACCGTTTCTACTTCGTGCACAGCTTCTACGCAGAAGCCGAGGGCAACGCCGATATGGCAGGCCGCACCCGCTATGGGGTGGACCTTGCGGCAGCAGTCGCGCGAGACAATATTTTTGCAGTGCAATTCCACCCGGAGAAAAGTGCCCGGGCGGGCCTGCAGTTGCTCGAGAATTTTACAAACTGGACTGGAAAATGCTGATAATTCCTGCAATCGATCTGAAAGACGGCAAATGTGTACGCCTGCGTCAGGGCCGGATGGACGACTCCACGGTGTTTGGTGACGATCCTGTCGATATGGCCACCCGCTGGGTGGAAGCCGGCGCCCGCCGGCTGCACCTGGTTGACCTGAACGGCGCCTTTGCCGGTGAGCCGGTCAACGGCGAGATTGTCCAGGCCATTGCCCGTAAATACCCGGATCTTCCCATCCAGATCGGTGGCGGTATCCGGTCGGCAGAAACCATCGAAGCCTACCTGAAGGCCGGTGTGCAGTGGGTCATCATTGGCACCAAGGCCGTGAAAGAGCCGGAATTTGTCACTGAGATGTGCAAAAAATTCCCGGGTCACATCATCGTCGGCCTGGACGCCAAAGACGGTCGTGTGGCCACCGATGGCTGGGCGGAGGTCTCGGAAGTGATGGCTACCGATCTTGCCAAGCGCTTTGCCAACGACGGCGTGGACGCGATTGTGTATACCGATATCAGCCGAGACGGCATGATGCAGGGCGTCAATGTGGAGGCGACTGCTGCACTGGCAGAAGAGGGTGGTATTCCGGTTATCGCCTCTGGTGGCGTGACCAATATGGATGATCTGAAACGCCTGGCTACCGTGGCGGACAAGGGCATCCTTGGTGCCATCACGGGCCGTGCGATCTATGAAGGCACCCTGGATGTCGCTGAAGCGCAGGCTTTCTGCGACGATCTGAAGGGGTAAGGGCGGCTTATGGCTCTGGCGAAACGCATCATTCCCTGCCTCGATGTCGATAAAGGCCGCGTGGTGAAGGGCGTCAATTTCGTTGATATCCGCGATGCCGGCGACCCGGTGGAAGTGGCCCGTCGTTACAATGAGCAGGGTGCCGATGAAATCACCTTCCTCGACATCACGGCCAGCCATGAGAGCCGTGACACCACCTACGAGACCGTTGAACGAATGGCGGCGGAAGTCTTCATTCCGCTGACTGTCGGCGGTGGTGTGCGTACCGTGGATGACATACGCAAGCTCCTGAATGCCGGCGCAGACAAGGTGTCGATCAATACCGCAGCCGTGTTCAACCCGGAGTTTGTCCGGGAAGCGGCGGACCGCTTTGGCAGCCAGTGCATCGTGGTGGCCATTGATGCCAAGCGGGTGAGTGAACAGGGCGAGGAGCCCCGGTGGGAAATCTTTACCCACGGTGGCCGCAAGCCCACAGGGCTGGATGCCGTGGAATGGGCCCGCAAGATGGTGGAAATGGGCGCTGGTGAGTTACTGCTGACCAGCATGGACCGGGACGGCACCAAGATCGGATTTGATCTCGGGCTGACCAAAGCCATCAGCGATGCTGTGATTGTGCCGGTGATTGCCTCAGGCGGTGTCGGAGAGCTGCAGCACCTGGCTGATGGCGTGACTCAGGGCGGTGCCGATGCGGTATTGGCGGCGTCAATCTTTCACTTCGGACAGCACACCATTCCTGAAGCGAAGGCCTTCATGAAGGCTCAGGGCATAGAAGTCCGCGATTAATCCTTCTTTGCAAAAGCAGGTCGAATGGCCTGCTTTTCTCCTTCCGCAAACATCTCCCGATTGCCGTTGCGCATGGCCCAAAGGCCGCTGACCGTGGCAATGGCGATGCCTTGCTCATCCAGTTTGGGTAGGTGCTTCTCCAGGTAATCCACGGTGACTTTGTGAGGATGGCCAATGCCGATGGCGCTACCGTTTTCTTTGGCGCGCTTGATCAGCAGTTTGAACTGGCGGTCCACAAACTCTTCGGTCTGTTCGTGGTCGAGAAACACGTCCCGGGTCATGGTCGGAATGCGGTACGCCGCTGCGACATCACCGGCCACGGATGAGGCGATAGTGCGGCTGTCGATAAAGTACACGGGGTAGCGGAACAGCTCTTTCATGACCCAGTCCATGGGCTGCAGCTGCTGGGTCAGCAGGCTGCCCATGTGGTTGTTCACGCCCTGGACATGGGGAATCGACTGCAAGGCACGGCGAAGGGTGGTCACCATGCTCTGTTCGTCCATCTCGGGGGTCAGGCCGCCCGGGCCCAGGCCATAGTTGCGGGTGTTGGCCATGGGGGCGTGCAGCATGATTTCCTTGTGCTGCTTATAGGCGAGCCGGGCCAGGCTGTCCGTGTGTGGACGGTAGGGCAGAAAAGCCAGCGTGAGCGGCTGATCCAGGTTTGCCAGTCGCTCACCTTCAACAAGGCTGTGGCCCATGTCATCAATAATGATGGCAATGGTGGGCGGCAGTGCTTTTCGGGCCGGCTCCGCGGACACCGTGCCGGCGGTAAAACAGAATGCTACGGCCAGCAGAGTACTGACTACTCTCACTGATCGCTTCCTTCTGCCTTGGCGCTCTTGTTCGGGTTCAGAATCCGGATTCCCTTGAGCAGGTTCAGTGCCGAGCGTAGCTGATAATCCCGGTCGGCAAGAGAACCGGTTGCGTTCTGGGCATCATCGTTTCCATCCTGGTCCTGCCCCTCGTTCTGCCCTTCAAGGTGCCCGCTCAGATCCGCTTCGGTGAAGAACGGCTTGCTGTCGAGCTCCTTGAGTTCCGCCGGCCGTACTTCAATATCGGGTTTGATGCCGGTGGCCTGGATGGAGCGGCCATCCGGTGTGTAATAGCGCGCGGTAGTCATCTTGATGGCGTGGGTCTCATCCAGCGGAATGACCGTCTGGACGCTGCCCTTGCCAAAGGACTTTGTGCCCATCACCACAGCGCGCTCATGGTCCTGAAGCGCGCCGGCGAGGATTTCTGAAGCAGAGGCGGAGCCGCCGTTGATCAGCACGACAATAGGCGTGCCTTCCATGATGTCGCCCGATCGCGCGCTGAAGCGCAGGCGGGAACTCTGGATGCGGCCCTCGGTGTAGACGATCAGTCCGTCATCAAGCAGGGCATCTGCGGTCTCTACGGCCGCCTGCAGCACCCCGCCCGGGTTGTTGCGCAGGTCGATAACAAGGCCGTCAAGATCGCGTCCGAGTTCGTCTTCCAGTCCGTTGAGGGCATCCTTGAACTGCGAGCCGGTATCCGCCTGGAACTGGGTAATGCGAACATAACCGTAACCATTTTCCAGCATTCGGGATTTCACGCTGGTGACCTTGATAACGTCCCGTTCCACTTCGATTTCGATGGGAGCGCTTTCCCCCTCACGCATAATGGTGAGCGTCAGGATCGAGCCGGGTTTGCCCCGCATTAGCTGGACAGCCTCTTCCAGGCTCATGCCTTTAACCGGTTTTTCATCCAGCTTGATGATCAGGTCCCCCGCCTGAACCCCTGCCTTCTGCGCTGGCGTGTCGTCGATGGGGGCAATCACTTTCACAAAGCCGTTTTCCATGCCCACTTCAATGCCCAGCCCGCCGAACTCGCCGGAGGTGCTCTCTTCGAGCTCTTCGTAGTCCTTGGGTGCCAGGTAGGTGGAGTGAGGATCGAGGTCTGACAGCATGCCTTTAATGGCGCTTTCGAGGAGTTTGCGATCGCTTACTTCCTCGACGTACGCATCTTTGATGCGGCTGAATACCTCGGTGAACTTGCGGAGGTCTTCCAGTGGCAGCTGCTTCTCCGGATCCGGCAGGCTTATTTCCACGCGTTCGCCGTTCTGGATGCCTTCCAGCAGCTGCTCGGTGGCGGCGTCTTTATCCTGGGCCCAGGCCAGTCCGGAAGCGGTTGCGAAACAGGTAGCGAGAGCAATGCTGCGTAATGGCAAGGCGTGGAGTGTACTTCTGACCCGTTTCATTCACATATCCCGTTTTTATTCCGATAGTTGGACTGGTTTCCCTGACTCCGAACAGTATGGCGTTACCTGCGGCGTTTGTCAGCCCTCCCGGGGGCTCTCAGTTTGCCAGCCATCGGCCAGGGTTGTCGGGTTTACCATTGTGCCGGACTTCAAAGTAGAGCGCCGGGGAATCTGTGCCGCCGGTACGGCCCGCCTGGGCAATGGGTTCGCCGGCAGCCACCCAGTCGCCTGGGCTGGTAAACAAGCTGCTGCTGTGGCCGTACAGGGTCATGTAGCCGTCGCCGTGGTCGATGATGGTGATCAGGCCAAAGCCCCGAAGCCAGTTGGCAAACACCACCCGGCCATAGTGTATGGCACGGATCTCCGCTTCGTCCCCGGTTCCGATCAGCAGGCCGTTGCGACGGAGTTTGCCGTCGGCATAGCGCTCTCCGTAGCGGCTCAGGACCTGTCCCTTTACGGGCCAGGGCAGTTTGTTACGTAATGAGGCGAAGGGCTGGGATTCATTGGGTGAGGGGATGTTGTTGATCGCCTGCTGCACTTCCGCCAGCAGGTTTTCAAGCCGTTTGCGGTCGGATTCCAGTTCTTCCCGCTCGCTGCGCCGGTTCTGGATGTCGGCATTGAGGGCGGCCAGTGTCTGTTGGCGCTCCTTTCTCGATGCCGTCAGTTCCTGCTGGCGTTTAGCGACGTTTTCCTCAGTTCTGGCCAGTTCAACCCGGGTTGATTGCACGGCAGCCTGTGTGCTTCTGAGTTCTTGCAGGCTTTGTCTGAACGCCTCCAGGCGGTCGACTGTGTCCTTGCTAAGGTATTCGTAGTAGGTCATGGTCCGGGCGATCTTGTCCGGATCAATTTCGTTAAGCAGTACCTTTACGGCTGGCGCATCGCCTTCCATCCAGGCGGCGCGGATCTGCTTCTTGAGACTGTCCCGCTGGCGGTCAAGGGTTCGGGTGAGCTCCTGCGCCTCGCTTTCCAGTTCACGGAGCCTCTGCTGCTGCTGTTCGGCCTGCTGGCGCAGAGAGCGGCGTTCACGGGTCAGGCGGCTGATATTCTTTTCGGTCGCGGCAAGTTGCCGCTCCAGGGAGGAGCGGTCCTCTTCGGCGTCCTCCAGCCAATCGTCGATGTCCTCAATGCGTTCCTTGAGTTCCTCGATCTGAGCCGGGGTTACATCCTGTTGGGCTGTAGCCGGCGCTGCGCCCAGAAGGAGGGCGAGCGCCAGAATCGCGTGGAGTTGCAAGGGTTGGTTCCGTTCCCGGATCAGCCGATCTCAACCAGGCTGTGCCCGGTCATTTCCTTCGGTTGCTCCATTCCCATCAGGGCTAGGAGAGAGGGCGCAACGTCGCTCAGGCTGCCGTCGTTCTTCAACACAACTTTGCGGTGGCCGGTGTATACCAGTGGCACCGGGCCGATGGTGTGGGCAGTGTGAACCTGGCCTGAATTCGGATCGGTCATCTGTTCGCAGTTGCCGTGGTCAGCCGTGATCAGAGCTTCGCCGCCTACCTCATCCAGGGCCTCGACAACGCGTTTCACGCATTCGTCCAGGCATTCGGCCGCCTTGATTGCAGCGTCCAGCTTGCCGGTGTGACCAACCATGTCGCCGTTGGCATAATTGCAAACAACCAGATCGTACTTGCCGCTCTTGATCGCTTCCACCAGCTTGTCGGTTACCTCTGGTGCGCTCATTTCGGGCTGCAGATCGTAGGTCGCCACCTTGGGGGAGGGCACAAGAATGCGCTCTTCACCGTCGAACGGTGTTTCCAGGCCGCCATTGAAAAAGAAGGTTACGTGGGCGTATTTCTCTGTTTCGGCGATGCGCAACTGGGTCTTGCCCTGCTTCGCCATGTATTCGCCAAGGCCATTGGTAAGCTGTTCGGGCGGGTAGGCGCAGGAAGTTTTGATGTCCGCCGCATACTCGGTCAGCATCACGAAGTCGGCCAGTTCGGGGTGCTTCTTGCGCTCGAATCCGTCGAAGTCCTTCTCCACAAAGGTGCGGGTCATTTCCCGGGCACGGTCGGCACGGAAATTCATGAACAGCACCGTGTCACCATCGTTGATCGTTCCCTCGGGCTCGCCCGGAGCGTGGATCCGGGTTGGCGTTACAAACTCGTCGTTTTCCCCGCGCTCATAAGCCTGTTCCAGCCCGGATACCGGATCGGCCGCAGTGAACTCCGCGGTGCCCTGGGTCATCAGGTTGTAGGCCGCTTCCACGCGGTCCCAGCGGTTGTCGCGATCCATGGCATAGTAGCGGCCCACGATCGAGGCAACGCGGCCGACGCCGAGGCTCTTCAATTTGGCCGCGGCCTTCTCCAGGGATGGTTTTGCGCTGCGGGGCGGCATGTCACGGCCATCGAGGAAGGCGTGGATGTAAACTTCCTTCGCGCCACGTGCGGCGGCAAGTTCGGCAGCGGCAATAATGTGGTCTTCGTGGCTGTGGACACCACCGGGCGACATCAGACCCATGAGATGAACGGCTCGGCCGCTTTGGACAGCCTTGTCGATCGCTGAGCAGAGCACTTCGTTCTGCTGGAAAGTGCCTTCTTCCAGATCTTTGTCGATACGAGTAAGGCTTTGATAGACCACGCGCCCTGCGCCCAGGTTCATGTGGCCAACTTCCGAGTTACCCATTTGCCCTTGCGGCAGCCCAACAAACATACCCGATGTATTGATCAGGGTTTTGGGCTGGTTTTGCCAGAGTTTGTCCCAGAACGGGGTGCTGGCATTGCTGATGGCATTGTCTTCAGCCGGGTCGCGATGGCCCCAGCCGTCCAGGATAATCAGTGCAGTCGGCTTGCGCATTGCAGTCATCATTAAGTCCGGAAGTAAAATGTTAGTAAATTTACTAAAACGAAAACGAAGTTTATCTATTTTCGCATTTACTGGCCACTTTCGTCACCTTCTGTCCGGGGAGCAGGCTGTGTATAATCCCGCCAAACTCATTATCAGGGTAAATTCATGGACCGGTTGTTTGAATTTGTCGTTAACCACTACATTCTTGTGTCGCTGTTCGTGGCATTCCTGGTTGCCATTCTCATTCTGGAGTCCCGTCGTGGCGGTGCCAAGATCTCGGCCCAGGGTGCGGTCAATCTGATCAACAAGGATGAAGCCGTTGTAGTCGACATCCGGGACCGCAAGGAGTTTGGTGAGGGCCGCATTACCGGCTCGATCAACATTCCCCTGAACAGCCTGAAGAGCCGGGTTGGTGAGCTGAGCAAGTTCAAGGACAAACAGATCATCGTTGCCGACAAGATGGGCCAGCATTCTGCCATGGCGGTTAAACAGCTGAACGCGGAAGGCTTCAGCAATGTGGTTCGCCTGAACGGCGGCGTTGCCGACTGGAAAGCCAGCAATCTTCCGCTGGTGAAGAAATAGAGCGGCCCTTGATCTGAAGATCATTCTGCCGCACTGTTTCACATAAGCCGGCCCGGCGCCAACGTAAAATGTCCCGGCAGCACACTTCATAACATCCCATAACAGCGGGCCCCGAGCCCATGATCGAGAACGAAAGGATTGAAAATGGCTGAGAATCAGCAAGCCGCAGCAGGCAGTGACAACCAGAACCAACCCCAGTTTGCCCTTCAGCGCATCTATGTGAAGGACCTGTCTTTTGAGTCACCCAACTCTCCGCTGGTATTTCAGGAGCAGTGGAAGCCGCAGGTGAATCTGGATCTGAATACGTCTCACAACAAGGTCAGCGACAACCAGTACGAGGTTGTGCTTTCCCTGACCGTCACCGCGAAAGTGGGTGAGAAGGTAGCTTACATCGTCGAGATCCAGCAGGGCGGCGTGTTCCTGGTGCAGGGCATCGAAGGCCAGCAGCTGGGCCAGATGCTGGGCGCCTACTGCCCGACCATCCTGTTCCCGTATGCGCGCGAAGCGATCGACGGTATTGTGAGCAAGGGCAGCTTCCCGGCCCTGATGCTGGCGCCGGTGAACTTCGACGCCATCTATGCCCAGGCGCTCAAGCGCAAGCAGGAAGAAGCTGCTGGCGAGGCAAGCGAAGAGCAGCAGACTCACTGATCCGAACCACTGTGATCAGATATAAAAAAACCGGCTCAGGCCGGTTTTTTTATGTCGCTCCGTTAAACCCCAGCTGCCGCCAGGCCTCGTAAACCGCCAGGGCTGCGGTATTGGAGAGATTCAGGCTGCGGCTATGCGGTTGCATGGGAACCCGCAGGCGATGCTCAGGCAGCAACCCCTCGCGGACATCAGCGGGAAGGCCGCGGGTTTCCGGGCCGAACATCAGGTAGTCGCCATCCTGGTAGCTCACTTCGTGGTAATGGGCGCTGCCTTTGGTGGTGAACCCGAACAGGCGTCCGGGTTGCTCGCTGGCCAGGAAGTCCTGGTAACTCTTGTGGATCCTGACCGTTGCGTACTCGCTGTAATCCAGCCCGGCCCGCCGCATCTGTTTGTCTTCCAGGTTAAAACCCAGCGGTTCAATCAGATGCAGCTGGCAACCGGTGTTGGCGCAGAGCCGGATGATGTTGCCGGTGTTCGGCGGTATCTCCGGCTCGTACAGCACAACGTGGAGCATGAAGCTTAGCGCTCGACGGCCAGGGCAACGCCCATGCCGCCACCGATGCACAGTGTGGCCAGGCCCTTGTGAACATCGCGGCGAACCATTTCATGCAGCAGGGAGACCAGAATGCGGCAGCCGGATGCGCCGATGGGGTGGCCCAGGGCAATGGCGCCGCCGTTCACGTTAACCTTGCCGGTGTCCCAGCCCATGTCGCGATTTACAGAAATAGCCTGGGCTGCGAAGGCCTCGTTGGCTTCCACCAGGTCCAGATCTTCCGTGCTCCAGCCGGCAAGCTTCAGACACCGCTGGCTGGCCGGGATCGGGCCGGTGCCCATAATCGTCGGGTCCACGCCTGCGTTGGCGTAGGCCTTGATGGTGGCGATCGGAGTCAGCCCCAGTTCTCTCGCTTTCTCGGCACTGCAGACCATCACGGCTGCGGCGCCATCGTTGAGGGATGAGGCGTTGCCGGCGGTAACGGTGCCGTCTTTCTTGAAGGCCGCACGGAGTTTGCCAAGCCCATCGGCAGTGACGCCGTCGCGGGGGCCTTCATCGCGGTCAACGACAATCGGGTCGCCCTTACGCTGGGGAATGGAGACCGGAACAATCTGCCCATCGAAATAGCCGGCTTCGCGAGCGGCGGCGGCCTTCTGCTGGGACGCCGCTGCAAACTCGTCCTGCTCGTCCCGGCTGATGCCGTATTTCTCGACGATGTTCTCGGCCGTGATGCCCATGTGGTAATCGTTGAAGGCGTCCCACAGGCCGTCCTTGATCATGGTATCCACCATGGACCAGTTGCCCATCCGCTGGCCATTCCGGCTGTTGGGCAGCACATGGGGCGCCTGGCTCATGCTCTCCTGGCCACCGGCGATCATCATCTCGGCGTCGCCACAGCGGATGGCCTGTACCGCCATGTGAACCGCTTTCAGCCCTGAGCCGCAGACCTTGTTGATGGTCATGGCGGGCACCGACGCTGGAATGCCGGCGTTAATGGCAGACTGGCGAGCCGGGTTCTGGCCAACACCGGCGGTAAGAACCTGACCCAGTACCACCTCGTTGATCTGGTCACCGGCAACGCCGGTTTCTTCCATTAGTGCCTTGATGACGGCGGTTCCCAGCTGGTCTGCGCTCAGGCTGGAAAGACCTCCGCCAAAGGTTCCGATAGCAGTACGGCGGGCGGCAACAATAACGACATCACGCATGGGAATTCTCCGGATCAGTGGCGCGCGCGGGATTGGGGCCGGCGCGAACAGGATTGAAAACTGCTGGCATTGTATCCGGAAAGCGGTCACCGGCCAAAGATCAGGTCCGTCATGCGCGGGTTGTACTACATGTTCAGGCTTCGGCCGCCATCAACAGAGACGATTTGCCCGGTGATAAAGGGCGCATCGCAGATCAGGAACGCAATGGTTTCGGAAATATCGTCAGGGTTGCCGGTGCGGGCCAGTGGCGTCTTCTGAAGGATTGCCTGTTGGGCGGATTGATCCATCTCGGCTTCGCCCTCTGGCCAGAGGATTGCGCCTGGCGATACGCCGTTCACGCGCACGTCCGGCGCCAGGTCTTTTGCCCAGGAGCGCGTCAGGGCAGCCAGGCCGGCCTTGGTGGCGCAGTACAGCGGGTGATCATCGATAGGCCTTTCACTGTAAATATCGATCAGATTTACGACGCTGCCGCGGTTTCGCCGAAGTTCGGCCAGGCATCCCTGAAGCAGGAAAAATGGGGCCCGTAGGTTGGTGTTCAGGATTGTGTTCCAGTCGTCTTCGGTGGCGTCTGCGGTCGGGGTGGGGTAGAAGACCGATGCATTGTTCACCAGTGCGTCCAGTCGGCCCCACTGTGCGATGGCGTCACTGGCCAGCCGGTCCACTCCAGTTAACTGGCTCAAATCCGCCTGTAGGGCGCAGGCGGAGTCGGGCCGTTGGCGGTTCATCTGCGCAATCAGTGAGTTCGCCTGCTCTTCCCGGCTTCGGTAGTGAATCACCAGGTTCCACCCTCTTTCGTGAAGTGTCCGGGCAGTCTCTGCGCCAAGACGGTGGGCTGCGCCGGTGATCAGGGCAACAGGCGTTGTGGACGGCATGGTGCCTCCTCAGTGGTTGGTCGGGGCGACGGCGTCGCCGATGCGTTTCAGGCGTTCAGTCCGGATTGCGCTGCCCAGTTCCTTGCCTTTATACCCTTGCGCCAGGAGGGCTCTCGGCTCAACGCCGGTCGCCGCTTCCGAGGCGATTCGCAGCAGGTCCAGTGTGAGGGAATCGCCCGGCAAGGCGCACTCAAGCACCTTTATGAGTTGCGAAAAACGTTCCGGGCGGCGCCAGACGTCCGCCTGGTCGAGCAGGTCCAGAAGCGTTTCGGCTTCCGGGCGTTGCGCATCAATGTCCCGGATCTGGGGTGTGAAGGCAGTAACCAGTCGCGCCAGATTCTGGCAGTCATTGGGTGCCTTCAGGGCTTTGGCCCGGTCCTTTGCAACAGGGGCATCCAGGGGGGAGAGCAGGGCCGCAAAACGCTCCTCCGTCTCGGCGTGCAAGCGGCGGTGGACGCAGCCAAGTGCCGCCATCGCGAGCTGAAAAATTTTTTCCGAAGCTAATTCCGGAATAAGAACCTCAAGGGCGCCGCAGTCACGAAGAACTTCAAAAAAGGCCTCGGGCGCCTGTTCATGCAGCGCCCGCTGGAATTCTTGCCAGACCCGTTCGGGCACCAGGTCGTCTACTTCTCCGCTATCCACCATGCGCTTCATCAGGGCCATGGTCTGGTCGCACACGGAAAATCCCAGCGGGTGAAAGCGGGCTGCGAATCGGGCGGTGCGCAGAATTCTCAGGGGGTCCTCGGCGAAGGCCTCCGAGACATGCCGAAGCTTGCGATCTTCAATATCTCTGCGGCCTTCAAAGGGGTCGACCAGATCGCCGTTTTCAGCTTTTGCCATCGCATTGATGGTCAGGTCCCGGCGCTTCAAATCCTGCTCAAGGGTGACGTCGGGCGCGCTGTAAACAGTGAAGCCGTGGTAGCCGCGACCCTGTTTCCGCTCGGTGCGAGCCAGGGCATATTCTTCCCGGGTTCGGGGATGCAGAAATACCGGGAAGTCCGCGCCCACCTGCTTGAAGCCGTTGGCTAGCATTTCCTTTGGAGTTGCGCCGACCACCACCCAATCCCGGTCCTTGACCTCAAGGCCGAGTAATTCGTCACGAACGGCACCGCCAACCAGATAGGCCTGCATGAAATCGCTGATTCCTTTCGGGAGTGTGTCGGTGGATTATCCGGTTCCCGGGCAGGGCAGGCAAACCTGTGACGCATGAGGGCCATAAAAAAGCCCGCCCGGATTGCCCGGGCGGGCTTTGATTGGAGCTTGGGGTCAGATGAAATCTTCATCTGACCCCACTTTCAGCTTTCCATCAGAACGCGGTGCCAAGCTCCAGGGCGGCACCGGCATCTGCATCGCTGTACAGGGCGCCGATATCGAGGCGGACGCCGACAATGTTCAGTCCGAGACCTGCCGTGAACTGGGTTTTCTCTTCAATGCCGTCGTTGTCATCGTTGCTGGCCAGGTTGTGGCGAACACCCACCCGCAACTGGGCGTAACGGAAGGCGTCGAATTCGGCGCCAAGGGCTGCCCACTGGGTGTCGTCCTCAAAGCCAAAGGCTTCCTTTTTGGTCAGGTCCACTTCCGCGGTGATAACGTGGTATTCGCTCTTGTGCGCGATGCCCGCTGTAACCATCGGGTCCAGCTTTAATGTGCGAACTTCCTCTCCGAGCAAAGGCCGGCTCGCAGCGGAGTCGAGCTCCATGGGGATCAGGTTTTTAACGACAATTCCGGTGTTCCACTGGTTGGAATCACCAAAGCTGTAGGCTGCGCCCACGTCGAGGTTGAAGCCGCTCTTTTCAGTCTGATACTGGTCATCGTCGAATTCGTCATCTTCGAAACCGGAAACCGCTTCCGTGTACTGGAAGGTGCGCAGCTCCACGTATTTCGGCGACAGGCCAAGCTGGAAGCTGTTGCCATCCTGTAGCTCAAAAGCCCGTGCGAAGCTGATGCCCACTTCCCCGACGGCGGATGCCAGTATTTTTCCTTGTGATGTCAGGTTCAGGGTGCCATTCGTACTGATCTGGTCGACGGCATTCTGAACGTCCTGGGCCGTTGCTGCAGTGGCAATCGCATTCAGTGCGGTAATATCCTGATCGGACACGTCACCACGAACGGTTGCTGTCAGGTTTGCATTGGTAAACACGCCGACAGCCAGAGATTGTCCCGGCACAGCCAGGCCCAGCCCTAGACCGGCGTTCACTCGCATGGTGTCCCTGTCGAATTCGGTCAAACGGTCGCTGAGATCGGCGGCGCCGTCCTGAATACTTTGTGGGTCGTCGGTATTGGGATCAAAACCGGAAACCAGCGATTCAAGATCAGTGATTACATCCTGGATATCATCCACCTGGTCAACTGTTTCTTCCTCATCCGCTGCGCGAGCATTCACCGAGGGCAGCATCAACCCAAAATCATCGTTCCAGCTGTGGTGATCGGAGGCCATCATCGCTGGGTTATCCATCGGCGCTGATGATGGTGTTGCTACAGCGACGCCAGTGCCACCCATGGCAAAAGAGCGGGCAGACATAAACGACTGCGGGCTGGCCAGTGCAGAACTGGTGGCAATGGAAAGACCAATAGCCAGAGAAAGTTTGGTCAGGCGATATCCGGTCATGAAGAATCCTGTCAGGTAAAAAGGCAAAATAGATGTTACGTACCTGAAAGGGTAAGGCAGAACCTTATCCAGCTCATGACGCATGGGGTAACGGTTTGTTTTTGATGTGTAAACAGAGGCAGTTTTTTGCCGCATAGGGATTGCAAAACAATACGGTTGGGAGTTGTTGATCGGAATATCAGGCAGTTAGAAAAACTGGCGTAGTTTTTTCATGGGAAACCGGAAATGACGTTTTCTGGAGACACGCAATGAACCTTCGCTGGATACTTATGCCTCTGCTGGCAACAACGGTGGCTGCTTGTGCGCCGGTTGGCAGTTATCAGGGGGATAACGGCAACCAGTCCCGCCAGGATACGATGCTGGAGCCAATTACTGTGCGGGTGAGCGGTCTGGGGACCTATGAGGATGTTGCGGCCGACCGTTCAAATATCCGCAAACGTCTGATGGCCCGGCGGGCCTCCCAGCTGGACGCCTACCGGAATCTCGTTGAACGGGTCTACGGTACTGTCGTGTACGGCAGTTCCACCGTTAATGATTTTGTGCTGCGCAACGACACCTTCAGAACCTATGTGGACAGCTACATTCGCGGCGCGAAGTTGGTCGCGGTCAACGAGCACAGCGACGGTGTCTTCGAAACGGTGATGGAACTGAAGCTCGAGCCACGTTTCCGGGCCTGTGTGGCCAAGGTTGCTGATGATCAGGTGCAGGATCTCTGCCCGATTCCCATGCCGCAGGAAAATGACAGCGTGGGCGATGTGCAGAGCAAAGGCGTGGATTCCCTGTATTACCTTGATTGATCGAGAGTATAGAGAGTGTAGGGAGTATCGAGAATTATGAAACGCTTGCTGTCACTGGCTGTGCTCGGAGCTCTGGCGCTCTTCGTGGTTTCTGCCGCCCATGCGGTGGTTCTGGAAGGCGTGGGCCATGCCAATATCCACAATGGCAACCTGGAAGCCGCCCGGGCTGAGGCCCGCAAGGCCGCAATCCGGGACCTTTCCCTGCAGTATGAAGCCAGGGTTAGCACGCACGACACCATGAAAAACGGCGTGATCACTGAGTCACGGATGGATCTGGCGTCAAGCGCCAGAGCCCGGAATGTGCGGGTAATTGATGAGTACCAGAGTGGCAATCTGTTGCGGGTGATTGTCCGGGGCGATATCAGCGAGAGTCGCAGCCAGTGTGGATCTGGAGATTCCGGACGCCTGAAAAAGCGCGTCGCAGTGACCGGGTTTCCTGTCCTGTATCCGGACCAGGCCAGAGTCGGGCGGATTGATGACGCCGGCGAAATCTTGCCGCAACAACTCCAGCAGCGTTTGGTGGGTCAGGGCGGATTGCAGGTCTTTGGTGCGACAACCTCACGGATGTTCACGGATCTGCTGAACGCGCCTACGGTACAACAGGGCGACAATCGATTGACCAATGTACTGGAACTGGCCCGTGAAATGGGCGTTCAGTTCGTAGTGACAGGCGTTATCCGGGATCTTGGCGTTGCGGATCCGTCAGCGTGGGGCACCTCCGTGCTGGATAAAATGCAGCGGGGCATCGGGGCGGTAGATCAACGGCGCCGGTTTGCGGCTGATCTCGTTATCTTCGACGGCTTCAGTGGCGCGCCGGTCTATCGTCAGAGATTTGAAGCCGCGGCCGATTGGGATGCCGGGCCTGGCAGTTCAGCAGGGTTCGGCTCTGCCGGCTTCCAGAAAACCGCCTACGGTCAGGCTGTCGAGGATGTTATCGCAGACATGGCGATGGCAGTAACGGATGCATTGGCGTGTCAGCCCTTCATGACCAGAATTGCGCGGGTAGACGACTTTTCTGTAACGCTGGAATCCGGGGCTACAGCAGGCCTCAGGCCGGGTGATGAGTTGAAGATCTATCGCAGCAAGCGCTACCTGGAATCACCAGATGACTCACCAGAATTGCAGGACAGCGACTTGTCAGTGACGCTCGAAAAAGTTCAGCCGCATTTTAGCCGGGGTACCATGCCGCAACTGGGCGGCATCGTGAATATCCAGAGAGATGATATAGCGATTATCTGGTAGGGCTGACGGGCATCAATTGCTGGCGTTGGCCACCTCGGCGGCCGCAATGTCGCGGATCTTGCCAACCATCGCCCTGAGCCCGTTGCCGCGGGTCGGGGAAATGTGCCGGAACAGGTCCAGCTGCTCGAATAACTCATCAATGTCCGTGGCCAGCAGGTCCCTCGGGGTTTTGCCGTTAAGGGCGACCAGGATGATGGCAGCCAGTCCACGAACAATCATGGCGTCGGAGTCAATCAACAGGTACAGCCGGCCACTGTCTTCATCGTAATGATGAATCAGCCAGACCTGGCTCTGGCAGCCATGAACATAGTTTTCTTCAACCCGGGATTCCTCGGGAAACGCAGGAAGCTGCTTGCCCAGATCAATGATAAAAGCGTAGCGCTCTTCCCAGTCGTCCAGCAGCTCGAAGCCATCGAGAACGTCATCCAGGGTGGTGTCTTTACCCAAGGGGTTGTTCAGAAAGTCCTGTTCACTGGCAGTCATTTACAGCATTCCCAGTTCGAGTTTGGCTTCGTCGGTGAGCATTTCGTTGCTCCAGGGCGGATCGAAGGTCAGTTCAACGGTCACCTTGTCCACATTGGGCACATGCTCGAGCTTGGTTTTCACATCTTCGGTTATCACCGGGCCCATGCCGCAGCCGGCGGCAGTCAGCGTCATCAGCACGTACACATGGTTGCCGTCTTCGGTGCCATTTTCAATCCTGCACTCGTAAATCAGGCCCAGATCCACTACGTTCACCGGAATTTCCGGATCGTAGCAGTTCTGCATGGCTTCCCAGACCTGGTTTTCGTTGACGGTGCCGTCTTCCGGGGTTTCAAAGCTGCTTTCCAGGGGTTTCTTGCCGAGCGCGTCGGCATTGTGGCCTTCAATCCGGGCAAGGTTACCGTTAACAGCGACCGTAAAGGTGCCACCCAGCGACTGCGTGATGGTCACAAAGGTGTCCGACGGAATCATGATTTCGGTTCCGGAAGGAACAAGGCGGGCTTCCACCTCGCGTTTGGTCAGGACCACTTCCCGTTCTTGCATGCCTGTTCGGGCCTCGCTCTTTTCAATCTTTATATCGGATTACGCGACGGTAAAACTCTCGCCGCAACCGCACTCTGCGGTGGCGTTCGGATTGCGGAACTGGAACATGGAGTTCACGCCCTCCGTCACAAAATCGATCTCGATGCCGTTCACCAGCGGCAGATGCTCTTCTTTCACGAAAACATCGACGCCATCAATGTGAAACACCTTGTCGTCGGCGGCGGTGTCTTCCACCCATTGGGTTTCGTATTTGAAGCCGGAGCAGCCACTTTTCTTGATGGCCAGCCGAATGCCCTTGGCGTCCGGCTTTTTCTCCAGCTGTTTGCGCACGTGCTTGACCGCGCTGGGCGTCATGGTGACGGCGACGGTCGGGGTGAAGACTTCGGCTGTCATAATTCCACCTCCATCAGGCAAACAGACGCTGGACTTTCTGCAGGGCGGTAAACAATGTATCCACCTCGTCCAGAGTGTTGTAGAACGCGAATGAAGCCCTGGCTGTACCGGGAACTCCATAGAAATCCATCAGCGGCATGGCGCAATGGTGACCCGTGCGGATTGCGATTCCCTGCTGATCCAGCAGCGTGCCTATATCACTGGGGTGCAGGCCGGCAATTTTAAAGGATATAACCGGCACTTTGTTTTTTGCCGTACCGATAATCTCCATGCCGGGTACGGTTTCCACCAGCTGGTTGGCCCGCTCAAGGAGGCCGGTCTCGGCCGCTTCCATGGCGGAACGATCCAGGCCGTTCAGGTAGTCGATGGCGGCTCCCAGTCCGACTGCCTCGGCAATGGCCGGGGTGCCTGCCTCGAATTTGTAGGGCAGGGTATTCCAGGTGGTCCGTTCAAAGGACACTCGTTCGATCATCTCGCCGCCGCCCTGGTAGGGAGGCATTTCCTCCAGCAACTGGGCCTTACCGTAAAGCACGCCAATACCAGTGGGGCCAAACAGCTTGTGCGATGAGAACACGTAAAAGTCGCAGCCCAGCGCCTGAACGTCCGGCTGGTAATGAGGTACCGCCTGGGCCCCGTCCACCAGGGTGATGATGCCGTGGGCCTTGGCCTGTTCAATCAGGGCCGCCACCGGGTTCACCGTGCCAAGCACGTTGGAAACGTGGGTGATTGCCAGCACCCGGGTCTTCTCATTGAGCAGGCTGGTGAAGGACTCGAGGTCCAGCTCGCCTTCCGGTGTCACCTGAACAGGCACCACTTTCGCACCCGTGCGCTCGGCAATCATCTGCCAGGGCACGATGTTGGCGTGGTGTTCCATGTGGCTCACCAGGATCTCGTCACCAGCCTTCAGGCGCGGGGCGAGCCCATTGGCAACTAGGTTGATGGCCTCGGTCGTGCCGCGGGTCCAGATAATTTCCCGGGTGCTTTCGGCGTTCAGGAAGTTTCGAACCGTCTCGCGGGCACCCTCGAAGGCGGAGGTCGCACGGTCTCCCAGCGTATGGGCGCCCCGATGGACGTTGGAGTGCATCTCACGGTAATACCGATCCATGGCATCCAGCACAGCCTCCGGCTTCTGGGCCGACGCACCGTTGTCCAGATACACCAGGGGCTTTCCGTTTACCTGCTGGGACAGGATCGGGAAATCCCGGCGAATCGCGTCCACGTCGAAGGTGGTGCGCTTGGCGGTGCTTGCCACGGACAGATCGGTCATAACCGGTTACGCCTCCTGAAATGTCTGTTCGAAGAAGTGGTTCAGACGGCCCTGGACCGTCTCCCGCACTGCTTCAACCGGAATCTGCTCGACCAGCTCGTTGATAAAGGCCATGGTGAGCAGAACGTTCGCCTGACGCCGGCCGATACCCCGTGAAACCAGGTAAAACAGCGAGATTTCGTCAAGCTGGCCGATGGTCGCGCCATGGGCACATTTCACGTCATCGGCATAGATTTCCAGTTCCGGCTTGGTGTCAATCTCTGCCCCGTTGGACAGCAGCAGGTTCTTGTTGTTCATATCCGCATTGGACTTCTGGGCGTCCTGATGGATATGAATCCGGCCATTGAACACGGCGTGGGACTGGTCCGCTGCGATATTCCGATAGGTTTCTTCGCTGTTGCAGTGGGCAGCCACGTGCTCGATGGTGGTGTGGTTGTCGTAGTGCTGTTTGCCCTGGGTAACAACTACCCCGTTGAGCTTGCACTCAGCGCCTTCACCTTCAAGCCGAACCTGCAGATCGTGCCGGCGCAGGGGGCCACCAAACCCAACGGTATGGCTTTCAAACCGCGAGCTGCGCTGTTGCAGGACGCCGGTGGAGCCAATGTGCTGGACGTTCTCGCCTTCCATGTTCAGGCGAATGCTGGTGATGTTGGCGCCGTCGGCCACATTGAATTCAGTGACGGTATTGACCATGACCTGGGCCGAGCCGCTGGAGATGTACTCCTCCACCAGCGTAATCTGGCTATGACGGCCGGCATCCACGAAAATGCGCGGGAAAGCCGAACCGCTGGCCTCGGCCGTTACCTCGTGAACAATGAACAGCGGCTGGTCGAGCACTGCGTCCGGCTTCAGGCGAATCAGCAGGCCGTCTTCAAAACGGGCTGAATTCAGCCGGGCCATCTGAACCGCCTTGTTGTCCAGGGTGCTGTCCAGGCGATCCGCCAGATCGCTGGCTTCCTCATCGCTCAGATCGCCGAAGCTCTTGATGCTGATGCCGTCCAGATCCGGATATTCGCAGGCCTCTGGCATCATTACACCGTTAAGGAACGCAACCTTGTAGCCGGGCACTGCCAGGCCGCTGCCGGTCTTGCCATCCGCCGGCAGGGAGATGGCCATGTCGTCGGTCAGCTTCAGGTACTTGCTGGAGTATTTCCAGTTTTCGGTTTTCCGGGTCGGCAAGGGCATGTCGACCAGAGCGGTTCCACGCTGCTTGCGCAGGGCGAGCAGGGGCTCCGGCAGGGACTGCCCGGCCGGGTGCAGGAACGCGGTGGAAAGAGTGGGTGCTGGTTTCATTCCGCGACCTCCTTAGTTGGCTGAACTGTCGGCAGTTTCTTCATCCTTGATGCCCAGCCAGCCGTAGCCGCGTTCTTCCAGCTCCAGCGCCAGCTCGCGGCCACCGGATTTGATGATCTTGCCGCCCGCCAGAACGTGCACGTAGTCCGGCACAATGTGGTTCAGCAGACGCTGGTAGTGGGTCACCATCAGGATGGCGCGGTCTTCCGCGCGCAGAGCATTCACGCCGTCAGAAACAACCTTCAGGGCGTCGATATCGAGCCCGGAGTCGGTCTCGTCGAGAATTGCCAGCTTCGGCTGCAGCAGCAGGGCCTGCATGATCTCATTACGCTTCTTCTCACCACCGGAGAAGCCTTCGTTGACGCCCCGCTTCAGGAACGCCGGATCCAGATCCACCTGCTTGGAAATTTCTTTGGCGAGCTTCATGAACTCCGCCGCGTTCATCTCGTCTTGGCCCTTGTGCTGGCGCATGGCATTCACGGCGGTGCGCAGGAACTGCAGGTTGCTCACCCCGGGGATCTCCACCGGGTACTGGAACGCCAGGAAAATGCCTTCGCGGGCACGCTCTTCAGTTTCAAGTTCCAGCAGGTTGTCGCCGTTCAGGGTGATTTCACCCTCGGTAACTTCAAATGCTTCGTTGCCTGCCAGCACCTGCGACAGGGTGCTCTTACCAGAGCCGTTGGGGCCCATGATGGCGTGAACTTCCCCGGCCTTGATTTCCAGGTTGATGCCCTTGAGGATTTCTTTGCCCTCAACGGATGCGTGCAGGTTCTTGATGCTCAGCATTTGTAGCGTCTCTCTCATTTAACCGTCTGAATTCTGTTGCCTGCCCCTAACTGGGCGGAGTCAGCCATCGGGCAGGCCCTTCCGGGATACGCTGTAAATACATCCCTGTACGCTCGACGAAATCATCCCTGATTTCGACGATCCCGGAAGGGCCTGCCCGACGGCTTCTGCGATACTTTTGTGCTTGCCGTCCTGTTAACCAACGGACCCTTCGAGGCTAACTTCAAGTAGCTTGCCGGCCTCGACAGCGAACTCCATGGGCAGCTCTTTGAACACTTCCTTACAGAAGCCGTTCACGATCATGGAGACCGCCTGTTCCGGGTCGATACCGCGTTGGCGGCAAAGGAACATCTGCTCGTCGCTGACCTTCGAGGTGGTTGCCTCGTGCTCTACGATGGCCGACTTGTTCTTGCTTTCAATGTAAGGGAACGTGTGGGCGCCGCAGCGGTCGCCGATCAGGAGCGAATCGCACTGGGTAAAGTTACGTGCACCTTCCGCCCCGGGGCCGAATTTCACCAGGCCGCGGTAAGCGTTGGAGCTCTTGCCGGCGGAAATACCCTTGGAGATGATTGTGCTGGAGGTGTTCTTGCCCAGGTGAATCATCTTGGTGCCGGTGTCGGCCTGCTGGTAGTTGTTGGTCAGTGCCACGGAATAGAACTCACCAACGCTGTTTTCGCCACGCAGGACACAGCTCGGATACTTCCAGGTGACCGCGGAGCCGGTTTCGACCTGGGTCCAGGAAATCTTGGAGTTCTTGCCGATGGCGGCGCCACGCTTGGTGACGAAGTTGAAGATGCCGCCTTTACCTTCTTCATCACCCGGGTACCAGTTCTGCACGGTGGAGTATTTGATCTGGGCGTCGTCCAGGGCCACCAGTTCAACAACCGCAGCGTGCAGCTGGTTCTCGTCCCGCATGGGCGCGGTGCAACCTTCAAGGTAACTCACGTAGCTGCTGTCTTCGGCAATAATGAGAGTACGCTCGAACTGTCCGGTGTTGGCTGCGTTGATGCGGAAATAGGTGGACAACTCCATGGGGCAGCGAACGCCCTTGGGTACATAGACAAACGTACCGTCGGAGAAGACCGCGGAGTTCAGCCCGGCGAAAAAGTTGTCACCGGCCGGCACTACCGAGCCCAGGTATTTTTTGACCAGCTCCGGGTAATCCTGAATTGCTTCGGAGATAGAGCAGAAGATCACGCCGGCTTTGGCCAGTGGTTCCTTGAACGTGGTTGCTACGGAAACCGAATCGAATACTGCATCAACCGCCACGCCCGCGAGCTTCTCACGTTCGTGCAGGGGAATGCCCAGCTTTTCGTAGGTTTTCAGAAGCTCCGGATCCACTTCGTCCAGGCTCTGGGGCATGTCTTCCGGCCGCTTGGGCGCGGAATAGTACGAAATCGAGTTGTAGTCGATTTTCGGGTAGCCCACGTGGGCCCAGTCCGGCTCGTCCATCTCGAGCCAGCGACGGTAGGCTTTCAGACGCCACTCCAGCATCCATTCCGGTTCTTTCTTGAGGCCGGAAAGGCGGGCGATAACGTCTTCATTAAGGCCGGGTTCGAACGTGTCGGATTCAATGTCTGTTACAAATCCGTACTCGTATTCCCGTTTGATCAGCTCGTTCACCTCGGTGTCGGTGGTCGCCATGATCGTCGCTCCGTATTCTCTCATCGCGGGCTTGCGCCCTTAGTGTCGCCGACAGCGTCAAAGATGGGCTGTCGATCGGATGTCTTCAGTTTGGGTGTTGCAGTGGTCGCTCATCCCATGAGTACGCCCTGCAATCGCTTTTTGGATGACGGATTTCAAAGACTGTCGCTGATAAGTAAGCAGAAAATCCGCCTGAATCCATCGCTTCTGGCGAGCGATTATACAATACCAGAGTAAAATAGTCAGGTATTAATTTGTGCGTGGGGTGATTATACCTTAATCGGCCTTTGGGGCACTAAGGGGGGGGGTAATGAGGCTGATAGTCTGGTTATTGCAGGACTGCGAGGTTCGAGGTGGGCGCCAGGCGGGACTGCCTCCCAAAACACGCCGTAAACCCATCCATGGGGGCTCGGCATTGCCATCCATGGCAATGCACGGTTTTGGGAGGCAGTCCCGCCTGGCGCCTCAGACTAATTGCTAGCCGCCGGTGGGCAAGATTCGGGTGAGGTAGCTGTGCTCCAGAGTCTTTGGAAGATCAGCCGGTATCGGAATTCGAACGATATGCCCGCTGCCAGGCGCATAGTCCATGGCCTGGCCGTTTCGGTTTTCCATGATACTGGCTGAGAACCGGATGTTGCCGGCAGGGCTGATCAGTTCCAGTTGGTCGCCGGGTGCGAATTTGTTTTTCACGTCGATGGTCAGCCACTGGTTATCCGTATCGGTGATGGTGCCAACAACCTGCTGGGTGCCAAGGAATGAGGAGCCTTGTTCGTAGGTCTGGTACTCGCGGGGCAGGTGGCGGCGGAGGAAGCCTTCGGTGTAGCCCCGGTTGGAGAGGGCTTCCAGTTCGTTCATCAGGCCCATGTCGAAGGCCTTGCCCTGCACCGCCTCGTCGATGGCCCGGCGGTAGACCTGCGTGGTGCGGGCCACGTAGTAGGTGCTTTTGGTACGACCTTCGATTTTCAGGGAATGAACGCCCATCTTCGCCAGTTCAGCGACGTGCTGAACGGCTCGCAAATCCTTTGAGTTCATGATGTAGGTGCCGTGTTCATCCTCGTAGGCGGGGATGAAGCCGCCCGGGCGGTTGGGCTCTTCCAGCAGGATTTCTTTCGGCGCCACTTGCTGTGCTTCGCCGCCACAGATGGCAATCAGGTCGCCGGTCTGGTCGTGGCCGTGCTGGACCTGCTTGTAGTTCCAGCGACAGGCGTTGGTGCAGGCGCCCTGGTTGGCATCCCGGTGATTCATGTAACCGGAGAGCAGGCAGCGGCCGGAGTAGGCCATGCACAGAGCGCCATGCACGAAGACTTCCAGTTCCATCCCCGGGACCCGGTCGCGGATCTCGCGAATCTCGTTCAGTGCCAGTTCCCTGGACAGGATGACCCGGCTGATGCCCTGGCGGCGCCAGAACTCGACGGTTGCCCAGTTCACTGCGTTGGCCTGCACCGAGAGATGGATGGGCTGGTCTGGCCATTTTTCCCGTACCAGCATGATCAGGCCAGGGTCGGACATGATCAGGGCATCGGGTTTTTGTTCCAGTACCGGCGCCAGATCCCTGAGATAGGACCGCACCTTGTCATTGTGAGGTGCTATGTTGGAGACAAGGTAGAACTGTTTACCCAGTTCGTGGGCCCGTTCAATGCCCGCGCCGAGGGCTGCAACGTCTTTGAAACTGTTGTTTCTTACTCTGAGTGAGTAGCGGGGCTGGCCGGCGTAAACCGCATCGGCGCCATAGGCGAAGGCGGTTTCCAGGTGTTCGGGGGTGCCCGCGGGGGCAAGCAGTTCCGGGGTGTTCATAGTGGCTCCGGGCGATTCTGAAAGCGGGGCATTTTGCCGTATGCTGCCGGAGGCTCCCTTGATCCTGCTCAAAGGTAGTATTGATTGTTTTCAGCTAACAAGTGTACGCTCACAGCGTCGGCCAATATGGCCACAGAATCGGAAAAGAGGAGTTCCAGATGGGATCAAAGCCTCTGACGCCAGAGGTGGCGCGGGCTTCGCTGAGTCTCAGGGTGAGTTCCCTGATCAGTGTACAGCTTGCCCGTGGCAAGGTTGGTGTGGAAGTCGTGGCGTCGCAGCTGCATATGAGCCGTTACACGCTGCACAAGAAACTGAAGCGGGAAGGGCTGACGTTTGCCCGTTTGCTGGAGGATGTTCGCCGCAGGCAGGCGCTGACCTACATGCAGGACAGGACCAAACCGCTGGTGGAGATTGCCGAGCAGCTCGGTTTTTCGGAGTTGAGCGCATTCAGCCGGGCTTTCAAGCGCTGGATGGGGACATCCCCGGCTGAATACCGCTCTGTCAGGCTATCCTGATCCGGATTAGACTTTTTTGAACACCAGTGAGGCATTGGTACCACCAAAGCCAAAGCTGTTGCTCATCACCAGGTCCAGTTTCTGGTTATCCATGCGTTCCCGAACGATCGGGTAGCCTTCGGCCCCTTCATCAAGGTCCTGGATATTTGCCGATGGAGCAATAAAGCCTTCACGCAGCATGATCAGGCTGTAAATAGCCTCATGTACGCCCGCCGCGCCAAGAGCGTGGCCGCATAGGGGTTTGGTGGAGCTGAGCGGCGGGATCTTGTCGCCAAACGTCTCTTTCAATGCTTTCAGCTCGGTGATGTCTCCGGCCGGGGTGCTGGTGCCGTGAGTATTCACGTAGCTGATTTCGCCATCCAGGTTCTTCATTGCCTGCTTCATGCAGCGCACTGCGCCCTCGCCACTCGGGGCAACCATATCTGCGCCATCGGAAGTTGCACCGAAGCCGACGAGCTCTGCCAGGATGTTTGCGCCCCGCGCTTCCGCGTGCTCCAGCGCTTCAAGGGCCAGCACACCGCCACCACCAGAAATCACGAAGCCGTCCCGATTCGCGTCATAGGTGCGTGACGCCAGTTCAGGCGTGTCGTTGTATTTCGTCGACAGGGCGCCCATGGCATCGAACAGCAGGCTCAAGGTCCAGTGGATATCTTCGCCACCGCCGGCAAACATGACATCCTGGCGCCCGAGAGCGATCAGATCGGCGGCATGGCCGATCGAATGCGCGCTGGTAGCGCAGGCAGAGGTGATGCCGTAGTTGATGCCGCGAATGCCAAATCCGGTTGCCAGTGACGCATTGATCGCACTGCCCATGGTGCGCGGCACGCGATAGGGCCCGACACGGCGGATACCGCGGTCGCGATGGGTATCGATGGAATCCAGCAGCTCAACCGTCGAGGCGCCGCCCTGGCCAAAGATGATACCAGTGGTGTCGGCCTTGATGTGCTCATCGGTCAGCCCGGCCTGCTCGATAGCCTCAAGCATCGCCAGATAGGTGTAACCGGAAGCGGGGCACATGAAACGCCACAGTTTCCGGTCAATCAATTCGGGCAGGTTCAGGTTGATCTGGCCGCAGATGTGGCTGCGCAGACCATTGTCCCGGGCTTCTTCGCTAAAGCCGATGCCAGAACGGGATTCCCTGAGTGACTGTGCGACTTCCTTCTGGTTGGTACCAAGGCTGGAAACAATGCCCATACCGGTGATTACAACACGACGCATCCTGTTAACTCCTAAAAATCATCGGTCGAGGTGAACATGCCGACCCGCAGGTCTTTGGCTGTGTAGATTTCCCGGCCATCTACTTCCATCCGGCCATCGGCAATTGCCATGGTCAGTTTGCGCCTGATCACGCGTTTGAGATCCAGACGGTAGGTGACTTTCTTGGCCGTCGGCAAGACCTGGCCAGTGAACTTCACTTCACCGGCGCCCAATGCGCGGCCTTTCCCTTCACCGCCACCCCAGGCGAGGAAGAAGCCTACCAGCTGCCACATGGCATCGAGGCCGAGGCAGCCCGGCATCACGGGATCATCAACGAAGTGCACCTTGAAGAACCACAGGTCCGGATTGATGTCGAGCTCCGCTACCAGGCTGCCCTTGCCGTAGAGGCCGTCGTCGTCCGCAATGTGCGTGACGCGGTCAAACATCAGCATCTCGTTGATGGGCAGGCGCATGGAGCCGGGGAAGAGCTCGCCATGGCCGCATTTGATCAGGTCTTCTTTATCAAAATGATCCGGGTTCATAGTGCCAGTGTCTCTGTTACAAAATGATTTCCTCATACTTTAGCTCGAATTTCGGGAGCTGCTATTGACCTTTAGTGGATGATTGCCGGTTTGAAGTTCCCCGAACTCGTCTGTTAATCCCGTTTGATGGTCATCAAGGTGCTTGTGCGACCCCGCGAATACAATCATCTATCAGAAGTCCGTTCTGTGACATCCGGAGATTCGAGACTGGCAAGGAGGGCGTATGTCCGGGAATGAGGAAATTATCGCAGGCAAGGTTCGGCGCGAGGGTGACCGGGTTTTGGTACGTCTTGAAAGAGAAACCGGGCACTTGCCTGAACGAGTCTGGAAAATGCTGACAGACTCGGTGTGTCTGGCGGAGTGGCTGGCGCCTGGAAAGCTGGATGCCAGGCTCGGCGGTCGGGTTCAGCTGGATTTCGGTAACAGTGGTATGCCGATCGATTGTCGGGTCACGGATTGCCAGCCGAATCGTCGCTTGGCCTATTCCTGGAGTTCGGGTGATTCCCCTGAGCGTCCGTTGATATGGGACCTTGATCCCATCGACGAGGGAACCCGCCTGTCGCTGACATTATTACTGCCTGATGATGAGGTGGTGCCGATTGCCTGTGCGGGCTGGGATGCTCATCTTGAGATGCTTCTGGCGGCATTGGAAGGAATCAGTATTCACTTCCCTGCCAGCCGGTTCCGCCAGGCAAGGGCAAGGTTCGAGTTGCTGGTCAGGCAGGAGTTGGCTGCCTGACCAGCGGTTCAGCCTTCACGACCATCGGGTCTGGGGCTGGCGAGGATGCCGGTGTAGCGGTACAGGAACATACCGAAGGCAAACAACCAGAGCAGGGTGCTGCTGCCAATGCCGGGGTGCCAGGGAATGATTTCGAAGGCGGTAAGCACCCGTATCAGTGCGGCCAGATGAATTGCAACGAACGCAAGCACCATGCCTTTGGGCAGCACCAATGGTCTGCCGCTGTGGCCGAGGGCGACCCGGGCAATGACCCCGAGAATCAGGCACGCGACCGCGCCGGTTCCGGCGGCGTGACTCCACGCGTTGGACGGCCAGCCCGCGAACAGTGTGCCCGCGAGCAGGAACAGGGACACCGGCACCCACAGGATGGACAGGTGCAGAATCCAGAGCAGGGGCTCCTGGCGTACGAGCCAGCCCTTCCATCCCGCCAGACGCACCAGCATAAGCCCACCGGACAGCAGCGCCAGCAAACCAGTAACGGTTTGCCAGCCAGTCACCAGGGATGCCATCAGCAGAATCAGGCTGAATACAGTTGCCATGTCCAGCGCGGGAATGGTCTTTACAGCGTTGCTGTCGAGTCCCCTCTGGCGCAACCAGCCGGTGGAAAACGCCGGAGTGATGCGGCCACCGACAATACTGATCAGTGCCATGGCCATGATCAGGGCACCATAGCTGAAGGCCATGTCGAGGCGGGTGACAAAGCCGATCTGCATCAGCCAAAGCAGGCCGAGTACCACCATGATCATCAGTTGTCGTTTTTGCCGGGCGTGCCAGATACGCCAGCCGGCATCCACCATCACCAGGGGCAGGAATGCCAGGTTTACTCCCTGAACCAGCCAAAAGGGCAGGTCAGCACCGGTTGCCAGCAGTACACGGCCGGCCAGCCAGACGCCCCAGAGCAGCACCAATCTGAATCCATGAGTTCGTTCTGTCTGGGTCCAAACACACACTGCGGTTAACAGGAACCCCGCGATCGCTCCCGACAGAAAGCCAAACAACATCTCGTGCTGGTGCCAGAATAACCCGGGCATGGCCAGTGGAAGACTGATAACACCATTGACCTGCATCACCCAGAGGGGAATGACGGCAAGGGCCAGAACGGTCATGGACAGAAAGAAAATCCGAAAGGGGTAGGAAAATAATTGGCTGACGCTGACCGGCGCCCGTTCAGGGGAAGTAGGAATGGCCCGCATAGATGTCTCCCATATACATGTATTCTGTGTATATGTTAAACCCTGACAACCGCGTTAACCATACCTGCTTGTAGGTAGATTGCGTACAATGCGGCAAAACGCCTGTTAACTAAGGAACTTTCATGACCGCGTACATGATTCTGAAACACCTGCACGTGACCACCGCGTACCTCACCATCACACTCTTTGCCCTGCGTCTGCTCCTGGACGCCGTCGGAAGACCTGGGTGGCGACAGACACCGCTGCGGTTTATTCCCCACATCAACGACACCATTTTGCTGGTGGCGGCGATCTCTCTGGTTTTTGTGGCCGGGTACGCTTCGGCCATGCCGGGTTGGCTGATTGCCAAAATTGTCTTACTGGTCGGCTACATTATTGCTGGCGTGTTCGCTCTGAAAACCACCCTCGGAAAGCCCGTTCGAATTTCCGCGGCGGTACTGGCCCTGGTGCAGGTTACGGCCATTCTTCATTTGGCCCTGGCCAAGCCGTTCTGAGTCAGCGCTTTTCGCTGATCTGCTTCGTCAGCTCCGCCAGTTGTACCTGAACGGCCTGGAGCTGGCGGGCAATCTCGTCCCGCTCATCATGGGCCTGTTGGGCCTGCTTGGCGTTCTGCTCCTCGCTCATGACCTCCAGGATCGCCCCGATCATCATGTTCAGGAAAACAAACGCAGTCAGGAAAATGAAGGTGATGTAGAAAACCCAGCTCAGCGGGTACTGCTCCATGGTGGCGTACATTACATCGGTCCAGTCCTCGAAGGTGGCCACCCGGAACAGGGTCAGCATGGCAATGGCCACATCCCCCCAGAGCTCCTCATCCACGCTGGCGAAGAACATTGAGCCCATGGCCGCGTAGATATAGAAAATGATGAACATCAGCAGGGCGATGTAGCCCATGCGAGGGATCGCCTTTAGCAGCGAGTTGATCAGAAACCGGAGTTCCGGGACCACGGATACCAGGCGCAGCACCCGGAATACCCGCAGCAGACGCCCCAGCAAAACCGCCTCGGAGTTGTCCAGAGGAATCAGGCTGCCGATCACCACCAGGGTGTCGAACAGGTTCCAGCCGTCGAACAGAAATCGCTTTTTGTTGGCGCATACACCAAACCGGAACAGGATTTCCACCAGGAAAAACAGGGTGATGGCGTTGTCCATGACGATCAGCGATTTTTCCACCAATGGCGGCAGATCATAGGTTTTGGCGCCAATGGTCAGTGCCGACAGGATGATGATGGTAATGACTGCGCCCTGAAAAACCTTGCTGGACTCAATGCGGCGGAGTTTCTCGAAACCGGAGGCGGGGCTTATTTGGGACGACATGGCAGACTTCGGCTCCAGATAATTCGGGGGGAGGGCGGAATTCTAAAGGGCTGCGACGGAATTGGATAGCCTGAATGATGGTCGGACGCCCCTGACAGCGAAGCGGCCGTAAGTAATAAGCATGATTTATTCGGCTTGATCAGAAATATTCACTCGTGCGATGGGCAAACCCTTCCCACAATCAGGTCACAAACAACAATACCAAAAGCGAGTGACATTCCATGGAAGACAGACCGGAGTTAGCCGGCTGGCGCTGGGGCTGTTCACCTTCCGCGTGCCGTTTTACCACACGCGCCTGTGCTGGTCCGAGTTCCTGCAGGGGCTGTTTGTTTCTGCCGCCACAGGCCTGGCATTGATCCCCGTGATGACCGCCTTCTTTGGCCTGAGTTTTGAAGAAGCCGTTGCACTCTCAATGATTCACGCCTCCCTGATTGCCTCGATTGCGGCGCTCAAGCGGGTCTTCGTGGATGACGCCGAACGCTTTCTGCTTGAGCAGCCAATTGCCACGGGTCTTGCCTGCGCCTACATCGCCATGTCGATTCCGAGGGATAATGCTTCCCGGGGTACGGTGGTTCTGATTGGCGCCGCGCTGGCATTCTTTGAACCCTGGATGGGGCTGTTGATTGGCGTTGTTGCGACTCTGGCACTGGTGGGCTGGGACCGTAGCCCGGATCCGATTCCTCACGACGAGTGACGCGCCGATGGCAGATCCCTGGTCTCAGCCAGCCTGGTTCAGGATGATCTGCCATTCCTCCTCGCCCACGGGCATCACAGAGAGCCGGTTACCCTTCCGGACCAGAGGCAGGTCTTCGAGCCCGGCCATGGATTTCAGTTCTTCGAGCGGGATCAACCCTGGCAGGGTGCGAACATACTTCATGTCGACAGCCTGCCAGCGAGGTTTTTCCCTGGTGCTCTTGCCATCGTAGTAGGGCGACTCCGGGTCAAACTGGGTGGGGTCCGGATAGGCGCTGCGAACAACCGTCACTATGCCGGCTATACCGATGTGCTTGCAGCTGGAGTGGTAGAGGAAAACCTCGTCGCCCTCTGCCATCTGTGCCAGAAAGTTCCGGGCCTGGTAGTTACGCACGCCGTCCCACGGGATCACACCGTCCGGGGCTTTCGCAAAATCTTCTATGCCGCATTCTGCAGGTTCTGATTTAACCAGCCACTTGGCCATGATGTTTCTCCCATTTGCCGGATCAGCCTCATTGAAGTCCCGCAATTATACGGAAAAGCCCCGCAGTGCGGGGCAACGAGAGGCAATCAATCAAGCGGGCTTATGATCCGCCGGCTGTTGGCGGTGGCGCCAGCGGGTCTTTGGGCTTTTTGCGGTTCAGTGGGTAAAACAGTTGTGGCGAGGCCAGTTCCGGCAGGTCGGTTCTTTCCTCGTTGGCGGCCCACTCCACCCGCTCGGCAGAGCGGATTGCGTAGTGCATCCACGCCAGGGCAGCTGCAACGATCACGAACATCAGCATAAAGCAGCTCTGCCAGATGCCCGTAAGGTCGTTCAGTACGCCGAAGGTCAGTGGCAGTATAAATCCCCCAAGCCCGCCAATCATGCCCACCACACCGCCTACGGCGCCGACATGTTTGGGGTAGTAAACCGGAATGTGTTTGTACACCGCTGCCTTGCCCAGTGACATAAAGAATCCGAGGATAAAAATCAGGGCCACGAACATGGGCAGGTTCATGGCCAGGGTAAAGCGGATATCGCCATCAATGCCCTGAACGACGTAGTCGGTGGGCGGGTAGCTCAAAAGAAACGTGCACAGAACCGACGCACCGAAGGTCCAGTACATCACCCGGCGGGCGCCGAAACGGTCTGACATCCAGCCGCCGAGAATCCTGAACAAGGAGGCCGGAATGGTGTAGAGCGCGGCAATGATACCGGCGGTTTTGATGTCCAGGCCGTAAACGCCAATCAGGAAGTGCGGCAGCCAGAGCGCCAAAGCCACAAAGGCGCCGAACACAAAGAAGTAGTACAGGGCAAAGCGCCAGACCCTCAGCTCCCGCAGTGGTTCCATCTGCTCCAGGAAGGTTTTGGACTTGCTGCCAGCCCGCTCTGCCGCCAGGGGATCTTCCTTGGCCAGCAGAATGAAAACAACACCCATGATCGCCAGCACCGTGGCGTAGATCTGCGCGGTGCTTTCCCAGCCGAATGCCACCAGCAGGAACGGGGCCCCGAAATTGGTTACTGCCGCGCCCACGTTGCCCGCACCGAAAATGCCCAGGGCTGTGCCCTGCCGCTCCGGTTCAAACCAGGCCGCCGTGTAAGCCACCCCCACGATAAAGGCACCACCTGCCAGGCCAACGCCCAGAGCGCCTACCAACAGCATGAGGTACGTGGTCGCGAAGGTGAGCAGGTACACGCAGGCGGCGGTGGTTAGCATCAGAATGCCGAATACCCAGCGGCCGCCGTACCTGTCTGTCCATATCCCCAGGAAAAGTCGGCTAATTGAGCCGGTAAGAATGGGGGTGGCCATCAGCAGACCCAACTGGGTATCCGACAGCCCGAGATCCTCGCTGATGCGAATCCCGATGATGGAGAAAATGGTCCACACCGCAAAGCACAGGGTGAAGGCGAAAGTGGATAAACCGAGCGCACGGTATTGCGCTGGCTTTGACGGGGTATTGGCCATGCTCCGCTCCCTCCGCTTGCTCATCAATTGAGGTCTGAAAACACTTCTTAAACCTTACCAAAACCAGGGTTTTTCCATGCGGGGCATTGGAGGTACCTCCTGCTGGGTGCAGTGGTGGTAGGCAATCAGAGGGTTTTGGGGGCAGGGGGATAGACCCCTGATTGCTCTGGTGGGGTACGCGCTCTCAGCGTTGATTTACGTCAATTATGGGCGGCCCCGGAGTGTGGGCTAATGCTGACAGATATCAATGGATGCCCCTTGAAATAGCCTTTGAAAGGGTACCGAAAGCGCCCTTTGGAGAACTCAAAAATGAAAATCATGATTGCCTACGACGGCTCGCGAAATGCCAGGTTGGCGCTGGCCCAGACCATCACCATGTTCCGCGACCTCAAACCGGTCATTACCCTCGTGGCCGTTGCCGAAAACCCCCGCGACATCACCTCGGGAAACGAGGACATGTTCCAGGAAGAGTTGAACGATCTGAAAAAGCACATCGCCGAGGCCATGGAGGTGTGTGAGCAGGAACAGATCTCCGTCGAAAACATGCTTCTGGAGGGCGACGCCCGAAAGATGTTGCTGTTCGCAGCGGAGAAAAAGGTTCATCCGGACATGCTGGTTATCGCCCGCCACAGCCATGAGCCTGACGGCGGTTTTATTGCCCGCTCACTGACTTACTTCGTGGACGAACTGGATTACATGACCTTCGGCAGCGTGAGTTCCTTCCTTGCCCGTCGCATCCAGTGCCCGCTTCTTATTCTGCCCAGCCGTTGAGTCTGGCTATAACCGTTTCTGTATCTGAAAGCCCAGGGAGGCTGACATGAAAGTCGCAGACGTTTTCCACGTCAAAAATCCGGAAGTCAGGGCTCTGCACCTGACCTGGATCGCATTCTTTATAACTTTCTACGTGTGGTTCAACATGGCGCCGCTGGCATCCAGTATGCTCAAAAGCGTCAACTGGCTCACCGCGGATGATCTTCGCCTGTTTGCCATCGCCAACGTAGCGCTGACCATACCTGCCCGGATTATCGTGGGCATGGCCCTGGACCGCTTCGGCCCCCGCCGGGTGTTTTCGGTACTAATGGTATTGATGGCCATCCCTGCCCTGGTATTTGCGTTCGGCAACACCATGACCCAGCTCCTGGTCAGCCGCCTGGTGCTCAGCTCCATTGGTGCCAGCTTTGTGGTGGGTATCCACATGACCGCCATGTGGTTCAAACCGAAAGACATCGGCTTTGCCGAAGGCTTCTATGCCGGTTGGGGCAATTTCGGCTCGGCCGCTGCGGCTATAACTCTGCCAACCATTGCACTGCACATGTACGGTGGTGAAGACGGCTGGCGCTGGGCCATCGCCCAGAGCGCAATCGTGATGGCGGCGTATGGTGTGTACTACTGGTTTGCGATTACCGACGGCCCGGCGGGCACCGTTCATCGCAAGCCGCGCAAGGCCGTGGCTCTGGAAGTCAGCAGCTGGGGGGACATGATCAAGTTGATCCTCTGGACCATTCCCCTGGTGGGCGTTCTGGGCATCCTGGTATGGCGAATCGAGAACATGGGGTACCTGAGTGCGACCGGAGCCGCTATCTGTTACGCGGTGATCGTGGCCATTGTCTGCTATCAGATTATCCAGATTCTCCGGGTTAATATTCCCTTGCTGAAACAGGGTGTGCCCGAGGACGACAAGTACCCGTTCAACAGCGTTGCAGCTCTGAACAGCACCTACTTCGCCAATTTTGGTGCCGAGCTGGCGGTGGTGTCCATGCTGCCGATGTTCTTCGAGGAAACCTGGAGCCTGAGTGCGACCGCAGCCGGCCTTATCGCTGCCTCCTTCGCTTTCGTGAACCTGGTGGCACGCCCAATGGGTGGCCTGGTTTCAGACCGTATGGGCAACCGCCGGTTTGTGATGCTCAGTTACATGTTCGGCATCTCGGTGGGCTTCGCGCTTATGGGCCTGATGAACTCTAACTGGCCGCTGATTATTGCCGTGGGTATTACCGTATTCACCTCGTTCTTCGTGCAGGGTGCCGAGGGCGCCACCTTTGGCATCATACCCTCTATCAAGAGGCGCCTGACCGGCCAGATCTCCGGCATGGCGGGCGCTTATGGTAACGTGGGTGCGGTGGTGTACCTGACCATCTTCACCTTCGTAACCCCGACCCAGTTCTTCTACATCATTGCCGGTGGCGCGTTTGTCAGTTGGTTGCTGTGCATCATGTGGCTGAAGGAGCCGGAGTCAGGCTTTGCCGACGAATACCAGGTGTCCTCTGTGGATCTCCAGATCGAAGAGGAAGAGCGTCGCCGGCAGGCTGCCGCTACCAGCTAACCCGGAACGGTTGAAGAAAAGGCCGCCGAGGCATTGCCCGGCGGCTTTTTTGCGTTTGAAGGGACATCATTTTGGGGGCCAGGCCTGTCTTACTATGACCACGGATCAGAAGTGGTCGTAGCCGAATTTCATGTAGGTGATTCCAGGGCTCAGAACCAACCGCCAGGCCAGTTCGATATCGTCGCTGCACTCCTGGTCATAGGCTCTTACGGTGTCCGTCAGGCAGTCGAGCCAGAGGTCGTAGAGGTAGGGCTTGATGCTCAGATGGCGGGCGCTGTGCAGGCAGGCAATTCGATGAAGGACATCGTCAACGTTGCCGCTGGCGTAAAAGGCTACGAGGCTGAAAAAGGATTTCTTCAGCATACTCCGCTGAACGGCCATATCGGTATTGCGAAACAGTGCCCGGACCTCGGGAGAAGACATCAGGAACCGGCGATAGAAGCCTTCAAAGAAGTCAGGCACCTCGGGTGGGGTCTGTAGGACACGCTCGTAGCTCGCGTCGAATAGCTCTTCGAAGGACATGGCAGGCTCCCTGGTTCTCTTGGGATTAAATCCAATATCCTGAATCTAGCATTTGCCAGCGTGCGCGTCATTTTGTGCAGGTAAGGAGGTAGCCTTTGATGGAAAGCAGGCATAAAAAAACCGGCGCCCTTCACGGACGCCGGCTGTTACTTGAACCCTGTATCAGGGGTTCTTGATGTACGCATCCTTGCGCAGGTAGAACCACCAGTTAACCACCAGACAGAGTGCGTAGAACACCGCAAAGCCGTACATGGCCACCTCTGGGGTGCCGGCCTGGATTTCCTGGCCCATCACCCTGGGGGCGATAAACGCGCCGTAGGCGGCAACCGCAGAGGTCCAGCCCAGAACCGGGCCTTTCTGCTGCTGGTTGAAGATGAAACCGATGCTGCGGAAGGTGGAGCCGTTACCGATACCACTGGCCGCAAACATGATGATGAACAGGATCAGGAACGGTGCAAAGTAGGCGTTCGGATCAGTGGAGTTGTAGGCCAGCATCATCACGTAGCCGGTGGCCACGGAGGCTGCGACCATCACAACCGAGATGATCTGGGTAACGATGGATCCACCCACCTTGTCGGAAATCCAGCCGCCCACCGGGCGAATGAGCGCGCCAACAAACGGCCCCATCCAGGCCCAGGTCAGTGCGCTCGGCGCATCAGGGTTGACCACACGGGTTACCGTGCCATCGGCTGCCACTTCCATCATGTTGCCGAAGATAACGGTAATGGACAGCGGCAGGGCAGCGGAGAAGCCGATGAATGATCCAAAGGTAAGGATGTAGAGCACGGTCATGGACCAGGTGTGCTTGTTGCTGAAGATTGCAAACTGGGCCTGGATGTTGGGCTTGATATCGCCGGGGATCAGCCGCAGAAGAATCAGTGTGAGCACGATGGTCAGGGGCAGGGCCAGCCACATGTTCAGCACGCTGAGGGCCCAGACGCCTGCGATGGAGGCGAGAATACCTACGCCATAGAGCCCCAGAATCTTGCCGAAGGCCGAAAGCGGGTTGCCCGGATTCGGGGTAACCACTTTCAGGTTGTTCATGCCAAACCAGCCGGCAAACGCCAGCGGAATCAGAAACACCAGCCAGATAAACCCGGCGTTCTGGATCCAGGTATCGGTACCCGCCTCAATGCGGCCAATCAGCGTGCCGCTGGGGCTCTGCAGCTGCATAGGGTCACCGGCCAGGGCGCCGAAGATACCCACGGTCATGACCAGTGGGATGACCACCTGCATGGTGGTGACGCCGAAGTTACCGAGACCGGCGTTCATGCCGAGGCCATAGCCCTGCTTGCTTTTCGGGTAGAAGGTACTGATGTTGCTCATGGAGCAGGCGAAGTTACCGCCGCCGATACCGGATAGCAGTGCCAGGGCCTGGAACACGATAAACGGTGTATCCGGGTTCATCAGGGCGATGCCGGTACCGGCAGCAGGAATCATCAGGAGGGCAGTGGTCAGGAACACCGTGTTTCGTCCGCCGGCGATCTTGATCATGAACGAGGCGGGGATCCGCAGGGTGGCGCCAGACAGGCCTGCAATCGCAGACAGTGTAAACAGTTGCTCAATGCTGAAAGGAAAACCCAGGTTCTTCATCTGGGTGGTGATCATCCCCCACATCAGCCAGACGGCAAAGCCCATCAGCAGGCTGGGGATGGAAATCCACAGGTTGCGGGAAGCAATGCGCTTGCCCTCCCGCTCCCAGAATTCTTCGCTCTCGACATCCCAGTGTTCGATGTCTGCGTTGGTTTTGGCCATGATTTTGACTCCCTCGGTTAACGTGCCCTTGGCCCCGTTTCTGGTGGCGCTCGGGCTTCTCGACACCATTGTGCAAAGCGAGGCGGGGAGTCATGCTTGATATTTCTCAAGGACAAAATGACGTGTCAGAAGGTGAGTTTTTTGATGAAAATCCAGGCGCGCTTCAGATCGATAAAATCTATTAAAATCAAATGGGTGCGATAGTGATATCCCGAAGTGGGTAGGCGTTATGGATGCTGGCGCAGTGGAGGTAGCCAATCATTTCCGGCGGTTCTGGCTATCCCGGAACAGTAAAATCGTCTGCAGCGCCACAAAACCGTAGATGCAGGACCAGCTCGCCGATGCCAACCAGAGTGCAACCGGTTCAAGAAAAGGCGCGTTGCCCGCGTAGAGTCGGGCGACTGCCGCAATGGCCATGCCCGAGGCGATGCCAACAACCTGCCAGATGGGTGGTGTCATTCGTCTGGCTCGCTGCCAGGCAAGCCGCAGCATGACACTGGTGGAAAGCGTGCCGAGGGCTCCGATTGTTATCAGGTGCATGGAGGCGACGGGATCGTTTTCTTTCAGAAGGCTTAACCCGCTTGCGCCAGCGCCTGCAGCCAGCCATAAGTAGCCAAGTGCCAGTACCAGAAGGTCTGGCCGGTTTCGGCAGTGCCAGAGCTTCCAGCGAGCAGCGCGAACCACAATCAGAAAACCCGCAACCAGCAATAACAGACCCACGGCCGGGGCCGCGACTGGCAGAAAGCTGAGCAGCAGTGCCAGCAGCAAGATGGCCAGAAGGGTTCCCTCAACATGTGGCTGAACCCGGGCCTCAAGGGGGATGCCCCGTTTCTCAAGCGTGCCGGCCACAGCCGGCGCAATGACTCGCCCGCCGATAAACGTCATCAGAAGCAGCAAACCGACAATGGCGGTTGTCAGTACCTGGCGGCTATCCAGTATTGCCGGTGCGCTTGCGGCCAGTGTGTTGCTGGCAAGCCAGAAAACGACCGACAACAGGCAAAGAAGCAGAATCAGCGGGCCGGCAATCCGGTTGCGCCATTTTTTGGCCGCCTGAAATCTCGGGACCGCGTAGCGCGCCAGCATGAGGGCGAAGGCCGGGCTTAACAGTTGGGCGGCAATACTTTCCGGCGCCAGAACCCAGCTGACCCTCGCGAGTATCCAAAGCACAAAGAGCAGAGTGAGTACCCGGCCAGGTTGGGGGCCGAGGGTGTAGCCGGCGATGAGGGCCAGGGCGAAGCCGAATATCAACTCATGGCCGTGTCCCGCACCGAGCAAACCGGGTGGCCAGCCTGTCCCGGACAGCACGCTGTATATCGACAGGGGAACCGTTAATGCGGCGAATAGTGATGCGGCAGGGAAGAATAGCCAGAACGCATGAATGTTCTTTCTTGGCATGCCTGAGTTGTCCGAAGTCATCTCGTGTCCTTGACCGTTCGGCGCACCGAAACTATCAGTAAAAATAACGCGGGAAACATTTTAAAGGTGCATCATGAATATTACACAACTTGCCCGTCTACCATTTTCCGGCAATGGCGCCTGGTCAGAGCTGCGGCGCCTTGACCTGTCCATTCCGTTCCTGGCCTGGGTGGTGGTAGTGCCGATGTCGTTTCTGCCGCCGGTGCTGCTCTACTATGCCGGAACGCAGTACGGCGACGCCTTCATGCAGGGATTCGGAGACAAGGAGTGGCGGTTTATCACCACTATCCTTTTCCTGGCAGAGTTACTCACGTTCTTCGTGATGGGCTGGCTGATCCACGCCGTTATGGATAGTCATCAATTGAAAATCAGTTATCAGGATGCCTATTTGCTGGCCGCAATTGCGCCGCTACCGCTCTGGCTGTCATCACTGGCGCTGCTGGTGCCGGTGCTGGCAGTCAGCGTTGTGGCGGTGTTTGCCGCCTTGTTCCTGTCCTGTGCGCTGGTCTACCAGGGCGTTCGCTCATTCTGCGAGCGAAGCGATAATGATGTGGTGGTCATGTCGGCCACCTACACCGTTATGTCGGCGTCTTTGCTGGCATGGGGCGTGCTGATGGCAATGGTTTGGGCGTTCTGATCAGGCCGTGTGGGGGAGGACGCCAAAATAGATGGCACTGAAGTGGCAGGCGCTGCCGCCGATTACGAACAGGTGCCAGATCGCATGCATATAAGGTATGCGGTCGGCCAGATAGAAGGCGACACCGGCGGTGTACAAAATGCCGCCGGCAATCGTCAGGTTCAGGGCTGTTTCACTCAGGTTGGCCACCAGATCGGATGAGGCGAACGTGATCAGCCAGCCCATGGCCACATAGATGCCAACCCTCGCGAGCTTGAAGCGGTTTTTGAAAATAACCTTCAGCACCACGCCGGTGATCGCCAGTGACCAGATCACCGCAAACAGTGTCCAGCCCACCGTGCCGCGCATGTTTACAAGCAGAAAGGGCGTGTAGGTGCCGGCGATCAGCAGAAAAATGGCGCAATGATCAAGGGTTTTGAACGCCCTTTTCAGTTCTGGCCGCCGGGCACCGTGATACAGGGCTGAGGCCAGATAAAGAAGAATCAGGGACGCGCCGAAAATACTGAAACTGACAATCTTCCAGGCATCCCCGAATTGACTGGCGCCCACGATCAACGCGGCCGTGCCAATAACGCTCAATATTGCGCCCAGACCATGGGTGGCGCTGTTCAGCCACTCTTCAATGCGGTGATGGTTATTATTTGCGGGGGATGGAGTTGCTGTCACAGAGCGGTCTTCCGAATTAGCCATGGCCCTAAAATACTTCAGCGTACACCTGTACGCAATGCCTGATCGTGAACATCCTGTGACCCTGTTCAGAAAAACTGAACGACCTGTCGGAAAACTTCCGATTTCTCTCGAGTCTGCCGCTGGTTAGCATGCGTATATCCGATCAAAGACAGAGGAGGTTCTCCCGATGGCAAAAGTGCTTGTGCTCTATTACTCCATGTATGGCCATATTGAGACAATGGCAAACACCATTGCCGAAGGTGCAAAAGGTGTCGATGGTGCAGACGTTACAGTCAAGCGTGTGCCGGAAACCATGGCCGACCAGGCATTTCTGGGCGCTGGCGGAAAGGCGGACCAGGAAGCCCCGGTAGCCGATCCGAAAGAGCTGGCAGAATACGACGCGATCATTTTCGGTACGCCCACCCGGTTCGGCAACATGGCCGGGCAGATGCGGACCTTCCTGGATCAGACAGGCGGTTTGTGGGCCGAAGGCAAGCTTCACGGCAAGGTGGCCAGTGTGTTTACCTCCACAGGCACCGGTGGCGGGCAGGAGCATACCATCAGCTCATTCTGGACCACACTGGCCCACCACGGCATGGTCATTGTGCCCCTGGGTTACGGCATCCCGGAATTCTTCGATATCTCGGAAGTGAATGGCGGGACTCCCTACGGAGCGTCAACTATCGCAGGCGGGGACGGCTCACGGCAGCCCAGCGAGAAAGAGCTGGCGATTGCCCGCTTCCAGGGTAAGCACGTTGCCGAGCTGGCAGTAAAACTGCACGGCTGATTCTGAAGTTTTAGCAAAGCGTTGAGCGTTTTTCAGGGCAGCAGGCGAGAGCTTGCTGCCCTTTTTTATGCGGTATCCGGTTGGCTTCAGGGCCGGCTCTTCGCAGTTGCGGTTTTCAGGCGGGAGAAAGTCGCCGGCACAACACCGAGCCATGATGCCAGTTGATTATCTGGCACCCGTTTAACCAGTTCCGGGTATTCTTCCAGCAACAACTTGTAGCGTTCTCTTGCCGGCATGGTGTGCTTGCGGAATTCTCTCATACTGGTCAGCTCGGCAATTTCTTCCGTCAGGGCAAGGGCGAACCGGGGCCAGAGCCCTTCACCGTGAGACTGGATAGCGGACCGGAACGCCGCGAAGTCAGCCACCCAGGCCGTTACCGGCGTTACTGAGGTCAGGCAAAGGGTGTTTCGTACGGTTCGGCTACGGCCAAAAACCGGCCAGACCATATCGCCTTCGGAAAAGAAGTGGTGGACGGACACCTTGCCGCTGGGTGCTTCCCGGAACAGCCGAAGGATGCCGTACTGAACCAGATAAACGTTTGCCCAGGGTGTGTCGTGCTTCTCCAGAGCGGTTTCGGGGTCAACCCTGCAAAGGTGAAACAGGCGGGCGAGGTCTGCCAGAAACCGTGCGTCGGGATCATTCTCGTGCCCTGCCAGGCGAATTCCGAAAACCCGGCTGAGGCCATTCAGCAGGGCAGCTGACTCAGGTGCGGCATCCTGCTGGATAATATCCGGGTTGTTTTCTCCCAACATGCACGGGGCGGAGGAAACGTCTGGCCTGAAGATGCTGTTCATGGCGTTGACCCTGTTATGAGTGTCAGGTGAATTATGGTATCAGAGAAACATCTTTTGAAATGACTTAAATCATTAAGCCTTTTTCACTGAGTCGATATCGCGATCTGACGAACGTTCAGTGATAGACTCCGCCTCCTGTTGCTGGAAGTTTCCCCTTTCCTCACGGAGTCCCGATGGCCGCAGCCTTTGCCCTTTTCTTCAAGCTTATTCCGCTCTACGTAACGGTCGCCCTGGGCTGGGTCGCCGGTCGTTATCTTGAGGCCAGTGGTCGTCATATCGCCGGCATCATGCTCTATATCGTGACGCCCTCAGTGGTGTTTTCCGGGGTGATGGTAGCGCCGCTTTCTCCCGAAGTTATCTTGTTGCCGTTTCTGGTATTCGGGATTTCTTCTGTGCTGGGAATTGCGCAATTAAAGCTGGCAAAGCGGGTGCTCTCCGACGGCAGTGCCAACATCATTCCCCTGTGTGTGGGTTCCGGTAACACGGGGTACTTCGGTGTGCCGGTTGCGTTGTTGCTGTTCGGTGAGGAGGGGCTGGGGCTCTACATCGTGTGCATGCTGGGCACCACGCTGTTCGAGAACTCCGTGGGCTTCTATCTGGCGGCGAGAGGGCGTTACAGCATCAAGGATTCGCTCTGGCGGGTGCTGAAGCTCCCGTCGGTATACGCCTTCCTGGCGGCCGTCGTCCTTAACCTGGCGGGCATCGGAATTCCGGATATCTTTGTGCCGCTGTTCGATAACCTGCGCGGCGCCTACAGCATTCTGGGCATGATGATCATTGGCATGAGCATCACCAGCTTTCGCGGCCTGGCGGGCAATGTCCGTTTCACGGCCCTGGCGTTTTTCGGGAAGTTCGTGGTCTGGCCACTGGTGGCCATTGTGTTCTGGTGGCTGGATTCAACCGTGCTGGGCATCTATGAGCCGGCCGTACACAAGGCCATGTTCCTGATTTCGATCACGCCGATTGCCGCGAATACTGTGGTCATTGCGACCCTGCTGGATACCTCGCCAAGGCAGGCAGCGGGTACCGTATTGCTTACCACGCTGTTTGCCCTGGCGTTTATCCCGGTGATGATCTCACTTGCTTTCTAGCGGCTGCTTGACGGTGTTGCCGCCGGTTGCGCTTCGCTGGCCCTGGCTTCTGCGATATCGCTGCGGGCATGGCGCACCACACTGATACCGGCCGTTATAGCCAGCGTGCCCATGATGGCGGCTACAATCAGGTCTGGCCAGGCTGTCCCGGTGCCGAACACACCAAGGGCGGCTACCATAACAGCGATGTTGCTGATGGCATCGTTGCGGCTGCATAGCCAGACAGACCGCATGTCGGAATCGCCTTCACGGAATTTGAACAGCATGGCGGCCACGCTCATGTTGGCAGCAAGCGCCAGCAGGCCGACGGCTCCCATGGTCAGGGGCTCCGGGGTAATGCCCGCCTGAACCACCCAGACGGCACGGGCCCATACCACCAGGCCAAACACTGTCATGGTGATGCCCTTGACCATGGCTGCGCGACCGCGCCAGAGCATACCCATGGAGAGGACCGTGAGAGACAGAACGTAGTTGGCGCTGTCGCCGAAGAAATCGATGGCATCCGCCATCAGAGAGACCGAGCCGGATGACAGGCTGGCGATGCCTTCCACCACGAACATGGCCAGGTTCACCCACAAGGCAATCCATAACGCTTTACGAAAGCCCGGGGCAGGGGATTTGGGTTCGGGGGCGGAGCAACTGCACGCCATAAAGACCTCCTTGGTTCAGATGATCTTATTGAAAACCCTGTAGTAGCTACAGGGTCAACAGTTGCTGCAGAAATTTTTGAGATTCGTCAGTTCTGGCGAGCCCCATGGGTGCGGGGAACGTGGTTGTGGCGGTCTTCGGGCTCTGGAGTCTCCAGCTCCGTGCTAAGCCCGCCAAGAATGCCGCATTCGCGCACAGTGCGCCCATTGGTGCAGGCTTCCTGAAGCTGCTCGAGAGTTTCTTCAAGGCTCGCCAGCTCCTTCAGCCGTTCCCGCACGTGATTCAGATGGCGAGCCAGCAGGGCATCGACTTCGCTGCAATCTGCTTCCGGTTGCTCGGCCAGTCGGATCAGCTCGCGGATCTCGTCCTGGGCCATGTCCAGGTTGCGACAGCGTTTGATAAACAATAACCGGTCCAGATGGGCATTGCGGTAGGAACGGTAGCCACTGTTGTCCCTGTCCGGTTCCGGTAGCAAACCGATTTTTTCGTAGTAGCGGATGGTTTCAACAGGAATGGCCGTTGTCTTTGCAAGTTCACCGATTTTCACTGCCTTATCCCCCCGGTAGTACCCGGAAAATGGACCGTTGCCTTGAATCCTCCGGTCGAGCCGGATCTGAAATTCAGGATACCACCATAGCGGTCTGCAATCTCCCGCACGATGGCCAGCCCCAGGCCATGCCCCGGCGTTTGTTCGTCCAGGCGCAGCCCGCGGGTGCCGAGGGTGTCCAGCGCGTCGGGAGGAATTCCGGGGCCATCGTCCTCAACGGTGATGGCAAATCCTTTCCCATCCTCGTGCAGACCAAGTTCCACGAACCTGGCGGACCACTTGCCGGCATTGTCCAGAAGGTTGCCCAGCACCTCATTCAAGTCGTGCTCTTCGATGGGCCAGCGTCGTTCTTCGGTCAGTACGGTCGACATTTCAAAGGATTTTGCCGGATACAGCCGGCCGAGCATCCAGAGAAGGTCTCGGGCCTGCTTCAGAGGGTAGGCGCTTTTGCCGACCTGTGGACCCGCGAACCGGCTGCGCCGCATTTCTGCCTCAAGTTGTCTGTCGATATCATCGAGCCTGCCGGCCATTTGTTGTCTTAGGGTGTTGGGGAGGGGGCGGTCGGTATCTTCCAGAATCTGGCGAACGGCAGCGATGGGCGTTTTAACGCTGTGGGAGAGATTCGCCAGCGCATCCCGGGAGCGCTCCAGCCGCTGGTCCAATGAGTCGAGCAACTGGTTGAGCTGCAGTACAAGAGGTTGGAACTCCTCGGGGGCCCTGACATCAATCCGCGATATCTCGCCATCCTGCAGCCGCTTTAATGCGGCCTTGAGGCTTACTACGGGGCGCATGGACAGGTTGATACCCAGCCAGAGTGTGCCAACCAGCAGCAGGATCAGCAGCAGGGAAACAACGGCCGTCCAGGCGTGAAGCTCGGCCTGGCTCCGGCTCAAGGCACCAAGGTCTTCGGAAACGATCACCACGATGGGCTGGTCGTCCACGCGAAAGGACTTCCGGTAAGCAAGGATATCCGAGGGCGCCTCCGCAATTTCGGCGCCACTGACCCGCAGTGTACCTTCCTCGCCGGACTCCACCAGTGGCATCAACAGCGGTGCCCAATTCTCGGGGGAGATGATGGTCCGGGTGTCGGAATGGATAGCGAATGCGTGGTGAAAAACTTCCTGGAAATAATCACCGGTCTGTAGGGTGTCCAGCCGACCACTGGAATCGCGAATCTGGTGTTCCAGAAAAGCGACTTCGTCTTTGAGCCGGGTGAACGGATCCGTCTGCGCTTCATCAACTCTTCCGCCATGACCTATTTCGACGTTCGCATTCCCGGTCTGGAAATGACCGTTGTCCAGGCGGATGGCAACAATGTGCAGCCGGTGAACGTGGACGAGTTCCGCATTGGCGTGGCAGAAACCTACGATGTGATCGTTCGCATCACGGATAGGAAAGCCTACACCATCTTTGCCGAATCCATGGGCCGCTCGGGCTTTGCCAGGGGGACTCTTGCGCCGGAAGAGGGGATGACGGCAGAAGTGCCGGAACTTCGGGAGGCGCCATTGCTGACCATGGCCGATATGGCCGGGCATATGGATCATGGCGATATGAATCATGGAGACATGAGCAAAGACGCCATGGGCGGCATGAACGACGACGGCATGGACAGTGGTGAAATGGCCGGGATGGATCACAGTGCCATGGGCCATGGCAGTATGGGCGGGAGCGATGGAGCTTCCATGCCGGAAGATCCCTTTTATGCCAGTGGCAGCGGGTTGATGCCCACCGCCAGCAATGGTGGAAAGTTCCTGTCCTATGCCGATCTCAGGGCACAGAACCCGTTGTACGAACACCGCGAGCCAACCCGCGAGATTGAATTGCGCCTTACTGGCAACATGGAGCGCTATGAGTGGAGCATCAACGGCATCAAGTATGAGGATGCCGACCCCATCGTCCTGCAGTATGGCGAGCGGGTCCGCTTCAAATTCGTCAACGAAACCATGATGACCCACCCCATGCACCTGCACGGTATGTGGTCGATCCTTGATGTGGGCGAGGGCAAATGGAACCCCCTGAAGCACGTGATCAGCGTGGCGCCAGCCACCACTGTCTATATGGAAACGGAGGTGGATGCACCGGGTGAGTGGGCGTTCCATTGCCATCTTTCCTACCACGCCGCCTCCGGCATGTTCCGCAAGATCGTGGTTGAAGGTGGCCCGGACAGCACCGTTGCCGAGGGCAAGCCAAGCGGCACACAGGGAGGTGAATCATGAGTCGGTTAACAGCCTCCATGTGCGGCCTGACTCTGGCCGTGACTGCAATGTCCACACCAGCGATTGCCCAGGACGATCCGGCCAAAAAGACCCAGACCGCCAAGAGCTTCTGGGGTGTGTCTGCGGAGAAGTTTGAGTACCGGTATAGCGATTCGGACGAGGAGCTGGCGGTTATTGAAGGCGATGCCTTTTATGGCACCGATGAACTGAAATTCCGCTGGTTGTTCGAGGGCGAGTGGGAAGAGGGTCACAATGCCTGGGAAACCCTGGAAAACCAGTTTGTTGCCCAGACTCCGGTGGATGACTTCTGGGATGCCAAGGCCGGAATCCGCATAGATACCCCGGAAGGTCCGGACCGGGTCTATGGCGTGCTTGGGGTCACCGGGCTGGCACCCTACTGGTTCGAGGTAGACACCAACCTTTATGTCAGCGATGAAGGCGACGCCTCGGCGGACTTTGAGGCGGAATACGAGTTGTTGGTCACCAACTTCTGGATCCTGTCGGCTTCGTTCGAGACTCTTGTGGCGTTTTCAGAGGATCGGGAGATTGGTGTCGGCAAGGGGCTCAATTCCACCGAGTGGGGGCTGAGGCTGAGTTATGACCTGATTGACCGGGCCTTCTCGCCCTATGTGGGCGTGGTACACGAGCGCAAGTACGGCGACACTGCTGATCTGGCAGAAGCCGGGGGCGGAAGCACAGAAGACTGGTTTGCCGTGATTGGCGCGCGAATCGCCTTCTGATCTTTCGGATAGCGTGCCGGGGCAGAACCCACCCCGGCACATTCGCGCCTCAGAGCACTTTCTTCAACTGGCCATAGTCTCCGCCAGTGCGCAGTACCAGAGTGATGTTATTGTCGTTACGGTTCCGGAAAAACCACCCGTGGTCGCCGGTAAAGGCGGCCTCAAGCTCTCCTTCATCTTCAGGAACACCTCGGCCCTTCTCGTAAGAGATGGATTGGCCGCTACCGTTGCCGTGGGTGTCGTAGTTGATAGGGCCGCCTTCAGACGCCCAGGAGTATCGGGCCACAGCCCCTTCCTCCATAGTGAGTTTGAATTCGGTTCCCTCGCCCGGCGTCAGCACCACGCGTACTTCATCCTGCCATTGCGGTTCGACAGCTACTGGTTCAGCCGCGGGCTCTGGTTTCGCAGCCGTGATCTCTGCTTCGGGCGCAGAGACCGATTCATCTGAAGGCTCGGCCATGACAGGCTCCGCGACTTCCTGAGGCCCTTGTGCAGACGACGATTGAACGGCAACCATCTCGGCCTCCGCGTCGGCGGCGGCTTCCTCGGCCAGCTGTTCCTTGATTTCACCCATTTCGGTCAAGCCCAGCAGTCGTCCGGCTCCGGTCGGATCGAGCGCGTACTCCGCGGGCATCACAACGGTAACCAGCAGTACCAGCGCCACGATGGCCGCAACAATGGTTGATCGAATCAGTTTGGCGGTACTTGGCAGTTCTTCTCGATTAGGTATGTCAGTGTTGTACATAAAGGTTCTCCAGAATCAGGCGACGAAATAACCGGTAAGCTGATAGCCGAATAGCAGGAAGCCTGCACTCATCATGGCCACATTCGCGGTGTAGGCGTGACGGAAAAAGCCGTCGGTTTTGCGCCAGAAATTGATGGCAATCAGGATCATGGCCAGGGCAATGAGCTGTCCGATTTCCACGCCTACATTGAAGGCGAGAAGATTCGGAATCAGCCCGTCCGGCGAGATGTCGTACTCAAGGATCTTGGTGGACAACCCGAAGCCGTGGAAAAAACCGAAGATGAGCGTGGCGGCTTTGGTGTTGGGCTGAAAGCCAAACCAGCGCTGATAGGCGCCGATATTGTCCAGTGCCTTGTACACGATCGACAGGCCGATAATCGCATCGATGATGTAGCTATTGATGCCGACGTTGAAGTACACGCCCAGCAGCATCGTGGTGGAATGCCCCAGGGCAAACAGGCTCACGTAGATAGCGATGTGCTGCATGCGGTACAGGAAGAAAATGACCCCCAGCAGAAAGAGCAGGTGGTCGTAACCGGTGACCATGTGTTTGGCACCGAGGTAGGTAAAAGCAATCAGGTTTATGCCGGTAATCTCCTGAATGTATCCCTTGTCGCCCTGGGCGACGGCATGGGCCAACGCATCCGCGCTGAGACCGAGCAGGCCCAGTGTCAGGAATATCCAGAAAAAACGATTTCCGCCGGCAGCAACCCGCGCCCAAGGGCGAGGTTTGCCAAGCAAAGTTGACAGCATAGTAACTCCGTAGAATGGGTTTTCGTTCAGCTGCTAAGGCAGCATTGCTCAGATAAACGTGCAGAGCTTTGGCGGGCGGTCGAGCCGGTAACGAAAACTGCGGGGATTCTCTCCAGCAAAGGGAACAGGGCGCCGGAGTGAAGGTGTCAGGTTGGAGAATACCGGCATTTTCAACCGGTCTGCGGACTCGTGGGAGTGGTTGCCAGAGTCATGATGAGAGTGGCGGTCTTGATGGTCTTGCACGCTGTGGCTGTGATGATCATGACTGTGGCCGTGATGGCCTTCGTGCAGGATGTTGGCTTCAGTCAGCTCCGGTACTCCATGGGATAACGTTTCTCCCATGACTGAGAAGGTCATGCCGATGAGCGCAATCAGCATGACAATAATCGGTATTCTTTTTTTACGGTTAACGGCCGTAATCATAAGAACCAGCTTCTGAACTCAAGCTCCGTAAGTGCGTTAATCCGCAATGGGGCGATGCAATGGTTGGTAACGAGAGAATACCATTCCCAGCCAGTTTTTAAGGAATTAAAACAATGAAATGTGATTGCTCTTAAACGTTTGCGGTTCAACTGGATGACCCAGATCAATCTGTATGCTGTTAACCACTCTTGATGGATACTTTTCAGTTTCAATTCAGTTTCATGGTCTTTACTCATGGTGATGCACATTGTTGCAGCCAATAAGGAGGATCTCATGAACAGATTAAGTCGTTTCGTTGCCTGTTCCGTGTTCGTCGCCTTGCCTGCCTTTGCTTTTGCTCAGGGCAACTCCGGGCAAATGCCAGGTGCTGGCATGATGAATCAGGAACAAGTGCAGCAGATGAATGAAAACATGGCACGCATGCAGGCCATGATGCAGGAAATGCGAAACGCCGACTCCAACGCTGAACGCCAGAGACTGCGCGAGCAACACATGGAATACATGCAGGAGCACATGCAGATGATGCGTGGCGGCATGATGGGCCCCGGGATGATGGGCCAGGGCATGAAGGGCAATGGTCAGGGAATGATGGGTAATGGCCAGGGCATGATGAACAACCAGGGCATGATGAACAATCACGGCCAGGGTAAAAAGCAGTCTGGCCATGCCCAGGGCAACCGTTCTGGTGGTCCGGGGATGGACAACGAGCAGCGCCTGGAAATGATGGAAAACCGGATGAACCAGATGCAGATGATGATGGAGCAAATGCTGGAGCATCAGCGGCAACTGAACCGCAACTGATGCGGGTAAGCGGTCTAGTCGAACAGTGACAGCTGATCGGATTGCTGCTTCGATGGCACGCGGGGGCGTTTCTGAACAGGTCCCTTGCGACTGCCGTGTCGTAGCAGCACCCGATCTGTTTCTGTCTTGCTGACCTGCTGCTTGCGAAAGTCGCCAACCGCCTTACGGGCAACCCGGGCCGCCTGTTCATGAGCGCACACCGGCGAGATGTAGGTGTTGCCGCCGTAACGCTCTTTCTGGGCCGGTGTCATCAGCCATGGGGTGTGGATCATTTCACTGGGAACGCCAGCCAGCTCGGGAATCCAACGCCGGATGAACTCGCCATCGGGGTCCAGTTTCTGGCTTTGCAGCACCGGGTTGTAAATTCGCAGAGCGTTGATGCCGGTCAGGCCCGACTGCATCTGGGTCTGGGAGTAGTGAATGCCCGGCTCGAAATCGGTAAACATCCGGGCAAGATGAAGGGCGGGATCGCGCCAGTGTAGCCATAGCTGATAGCTGGCAATTGCCATCAGCATGGCCCGCATCCGGAAGTTGATCCAGCCCGAATGGGTCAGTGCACGCATGCTGGCGTCCACCAGGGGCCAACCGGTCTGACCTTCCTGCCAGCGCTGTAGCCGCTCGGAATCATTGGGTCCGGTTTTCAGCGCTTCCATTTCCCGGTGCATGGCCCGGAACTCCAGTTCAGGCTCGTCTTCCAGTTTCTGGATGAAATGGCAGTGCCAGTGTAATCGCGAGCGGAAGCTCGTCAGGCTTTTCTTTTTTCGGGGCAGGGTGTTGCGGTGATTGCCGGTTGCCTTGGCCCCCTGGTAGATCTCTCGCAGGCTGACGGTGCCGTAGGCAATATGCGGACTCAGGCGCGAGCAGGCCCTGACTGCGGTGTTCGGGCTGGAGATGTTGTACTGGTAGCCGACGCAGCGACGGTCGAGGAAAGAGGTGAGTAGTTTTTCGCCTCGGGTGCTTCCTCCGGCCTGACGGTCCGGGCAGCTATCAGGCAGTGTGAAGTCCCGGCTGTCGTAGCCACTGGCATCGCCCTCGATGCCTTTCATTTCCGGTATTCTTGCTGGGGCCTCTAGCAACCGCTGACGCATCAGCTCGGTCCAGGCTCTGTCCCAGACATTCCGGTCGCCCAAGCGGCGAACCACACCGAACTGGTTCCACTCGCGGAATTCCACCTGGTTTTCCGAGCACCAGCCAATGACTGCCTTGTCTCGCTCGAAGGTCCAGTGCCCGCCGGTTTCCTGGTGGCAGAACACGCGTTTGACGTCTTGCCTGGCCTGAAGCTGTTTCAGCGTATCAATCACCGACCCTCTCATCACCAGGAGCCGGCTGCCGGCCTTTCGCAACTGCCGGTCAAGATCGTCCAGGGAGTCTCTGATAAACGCCCATTGACGGCCGCTGGTGTCCGGCAGTTGCCAGTATTCGTCCTCGATCACATACAGCGGTATGACCGGTTCGCCCAGGCTGGCCGCTGCCACCAGGGGGGCATGATCCCGGGTACGCAGGTCGCGCTTGAACCACACCACGGTGGTCATGAGAGTGCGTTCCGCTCGCGCCGGCAACGTTCGCTGCAGTAGCGAACATTTTCCCAGTCTTTCGCCCATTTTTTGCGCCAGGCAAACGGGCGCTGGCAGACCGGGCAGGTTTTCTCCGGGAGATTGAGTTTCTTATGGGGCACCAGTGTCTTCCATTCGGGATGTAGGGCTTTCTACGTCTGCTCCGCAGGGCGGGATCAGCGCCCGAGGCGGCGACAGGTATGGGTATCAGGAGCGTGATCCCTGTGCCAGCTGGGCCAGATCTTCACTGATCTGCTCTGGCGACAGTCCGGGTCGCAGGAGCAGCCGGGCGTTGCCGTCGCGATCGAAAACGTAAACGGCGCTGCTGTGTGAAACGTTGTAGTTGCCGCTGGCGTCGGGTTCGTCGTAACCGAAGGTGGTCCGGTAGCGTTTGGCGAGTTTTCGAAGCGCGGGTTCTTCTGCAGTCAGGCCAACGACCCGATCGCCGAAGAAATTCACGTAACTGGCCAGGCGTTCCGGGGTATCCCTGCGCGGGTCAACGCTTACGAACAGGGTGGTGACGTCGTCCCGATACTTTTCGGGAAGTTGCTGAACCGAGCGGCGCAGATCAGTCAGCGTGGTCGGGCAGACATCCGGGCAGGAGGTGAAGCCGAAATACACCAGGCGGATGTTGCCCTGCGAGTCTGCGGGAGTGACAGTGTTTCCGTCGGTGCCCTGGAGCTGGAACTGGAGCCTGGGCATCAGGCCCGAGATGTCCTTGCCATGCCAGCTTTCCTCATTCCCGGCACAGCCGGCGAGCATCAGGGCAACGAAAACAGGCCATAGTGGCAGCGTTCTGTTCATGCGTTTCCTCCTGCCATCGAGCGGCTTTTGGGGAATTTGCCATCTTCATGCATGGCCCGGCGGAGCACAATCAGGATGCCAATGATGCTCATCATGGCCGGGGGAATCCAGGTCAGCAGACCGCCCAGTAACTGGTCGGTTTCCGGGGGCATGGGCCAGGCCCGGCCGCAGACTTCGTAGACGTCATAAACCATGCCGCGGGAAAACACGATCCAGGCCCCGAGAATCATCTGGGGGATCGCCACCAGCGCCAGCAGGAGTATACGTTTGCCGTAGCCCAGGGCACTGGTGATGGCCGGGGAGCGGGGATCGAAGATCAGCCACCAGAACAGCAGGCCGTCCAGCAGCATGCTCCAGTTCATGATCCAGTACAGCTGCCGGCTGAGCATGGCGTCAAAATGGATGGACGGCCTAAATCCAGCCCAGCGGCTGCAGCCAGTAGCGAACAGAAAGTGAGATCTTCTGGTACCAGAATCGCATCACGGGCAGTGGATTGGACAGCGCAATCAGGCTCGGCCCCTAGTGGTGAAGAATCAGGTGCTGGCCCCGATGGACGAAAAACATGTACTGGGAGTAGTAATCAAATCGGGTCTGCATCACCGCGTAACAGAGCATGACCCCGAGCGTGAAAGTGATGATGCGGCCCGATCCCGGCCGGTCCTGCTCCGGCATCCTCAGTAGCCCGACACCATAAAACCCGAGCACCAGCATATAACTGAGCAGGGTCAGCGGTGAAAAATCATAGGGCAGCAGGTAGCTCGATACTGGCATGGATCAGACTCGATGCGTGCACGCATTGGAAACCGGGTTTATCTTTCTTGTCAGTACCGCCGAGTTTTGCCGGCCCGGCGGCGGATTTCAAGGCCGGCTTCAGGAAACTTCTGATGGAGGCGGAGCATGGCCCGATTCTGTGATTCCATTTCAGCGCCGTCAGTGCTGATTTTCGACTGGCACGGCACCCTGGTAGACACCCACGATGCCATGTTCAGTGCTATGGAAGACATGTTGCCGCAGTTGGAGGATCTGGGGCTGGTGGAGCGGCTGCTGCCGGAGGATAAATGCCGAACATCGGATGATGCCCGCCTGGTGCGTTACATCCGTATCTTCCGGCGCCTGCATCCGCGCATTCTGGCGGAGCGCCGGGTGTCGAGGACCGATATTTTCAACGCCATCTTCGGGGATGACAAAGAAGCCAAGCTGATCGCTCACAAGGCCTACAACGAGGCCTATCGCCGCTATTTCGGGCAGGTAAAACCGTTCCAGCCCGGCGCCTATGAGTATCTCTCCGCCCTGAAAGCCATGGGTATCCGGCTGGCGGTATCCACCAACCGGAACCGGGAGTTTCTGGATCGGGAATTACAGACGGTGGACGAAGGCCGATGGCGGAACCTGTTTGATGCCACGGTGTGTGCCGACGACGTAACCGAGTATAAACCCGATCCGGAGGTGATTCTCAAAGCGCTTGAAAAGCTCGGTCTGCCAGCGGATGAAACGGCCTGGTATGTCGGCGACAGCTACGTCGACATGCTCACCGCCAACAAGGCCGGCGTCTCGGGCGTGTTCTACAACGGCGCCTGCTGGGAATCCGGCCGGATCGACAGCTGGTTTTCGCACCGGGACGCGCCCGCGGCCATTCTGGACAGCTTTGAGGACCTCATGGACCTTTTAGCCCTGCTTGAGCGGAGCCAGCCGGAGGCCTTCGAACAAACGCCTGCCGAGGTTCGCCCCCGGCCGTTTCCGCCGCCACAGCGACCCGAGCCAAGAATTGAGCCGGACTGGCACCCGGCGGTGGTCAAGCTCATCCGTCCGGCAGTCATCCTGTTCGACTGGCACGCCACCCTGGTAGATACCCTCGACGCCATGTACCACGCGGTGGACGACATGCTGCCGGATTTCCACAAGCTGCAGCTTATGGACCGTATGGTGGCGCCGGAAGACAGCAAAACCCCGGAAGATGTGAAGCTGGTGGCCTACGTGCGGGAGTTTGCGAAGCTGCATCCGAAGGTGAAGGCAGACCGCAAGATTTCCCGAACCGATATCTTTGAGGTGTTGTTCGGGGATGACCAGGAAGCCAAGCAGATTGCCCACCAGGCGTTCAACCACCACTACCGGAAACACTACGGTACCGTGAAGGCGTTTGAGCCGAAGGTGCGCGAAGTTCTGGAAGGGTTACGGCGGCTGGGCATCCAGGTGGGTGTCATTACCAACCGGGACCGCGAGTTTTTCGAGCACGAACTGGCGGCGGTGGAGGATACCGGCTGGACGCATCTGTTTGATGTCGACGTCTGCGGCGACGATACACCCCTGCGCAAGCCCCACCCGGATCAACTGCTGCTGGCGGTCCAGAAACTGGATTACCCGCCCGACCCGAGTGTGTGGTACGTGGGCGATAGCACGACTGACGTTATTGCCGCCAAGCGCGCGGGCCTGACCTCGGCATTCTTCAACGGGGCCCAGTGGGATCTGCCCTGGCTGAACAAGATTTTTCCGGGTACCCACAAACACCCGGATAAGCCGGATGTGGTGGTCAACGACTTCTCGGAGTTCTGGGCTCTGGTGTTGGCCTGTGAAGTCGGACCGCCCTGAGCAAAAGATCAGGACGCCAAAGTTCTGACCTAGAGCTTTTCAATATTGGCGATCAGATTCTCCGCGCGCTTGAGCAGCGCTTCCCGTTTCTCGGGCTTCTGCTTGTCCCAGTTCCGGTACATCATGCCCATACGCGGGTTTTTGGCAAAGTCGTCCCGATGGCGATCGATGAAATGCCAGTACAGGGCGTTGAACGGGCAGGCGTCATCTTCGGTGGCCTTGTTCACCTTATAATGACAGTTGGCGCAATGGTCCGACATGCGCTGGATATACTTGCCGCTGGCGGCGTAGGGCTTTGAGCCCAGGTAGCCGCCATCCGCGTGCATGACCATCCCCAGCACGTTGGGCAGTTCCACCCAGTCATAGGCATCGGCGTACACCGCCAGGTACCAGTCACAGATTTCCTCTGGCTTGATACCCGCCAGCAGCGCGAAGTTGCCGGTAACCATCAGCCGCTGAATATGGTGGGCGTACGCGTTGCGGCGGGTGGCATCAATGGCCTTGTGCATGCACCGCATTTTCGTGTCCCCGGTCCAGTAGAACCAGGGCAGGGCGCGGGTGTTGCCCAGGCGGTTTTCTTTGGCATATCCCGGCATGTTCATCCAGTAAATGCCCCGCACGAATTCGCGCCATCCAAGGATCTGCCGTATAAAGCCCTCCACCGCGTTGATCGGCGCCCGCCCCGAATACCACGCCTGAGCTGCCGCTTCGCAAATGGCCAAAGGGTCCAGAAGCCCGGAATTGATATAGGGCGACAGGATGGAGTGAAACAGCCAGTCCTCGGTATCGGAAATCGCGTCCTGATAATCCCCGAAACAGGGCAGAGCGAAATCGATGAAGTGCTCAAGCGCAGCTTCTGCGTCCTCGGCCGTTACAGCAAAATGGAAATCGCCGGTGGTGCCGAAATGATCGCCGAAATGCTCGTCCACCAGACCGATCACATCCCGGGTAATGGCATCCGGCTCTATCCGGAATGGCGCCGGCGCCGGCGGTTTGCCGGTCCATTTCTTCCGGTTGTCCGCATCGAAGTTCCACTGCCCGCCCTCGGGCTCACCCTCAGATGTCATCAACAACCCGGTCTTGCGCCGCATCTCCCGGTAGAAGAATTCCATCCGCAGCTGCTTGCGGCCCTCTGCCCAGTCGGCAAACTCCTGTTTGGATGCAATAAACCGTGTATCCGGCCGGATCTCCACCGGCACCCCGAGGCGTTCGTGCCAGCCACTGATCTGCTCATGCAGTCGCCATTCGCCACACTCGGTGGTGATTACTTTTTCCGCATTGAGCCGCTTCACCTGTTCGCCAACCACGGCCTCAAGGCTCTGGTGTTGGTTGTCCGGATGATAGGCCTGGTAATGAACCTGCCAGCCATCGCTCTCCAGTTGCCGGGCAAAGTGACGCATGGCACTGAACAGCAGCACGATTTTCTTCTTGTGGTGGTTGGTGTAGCTGGCCTCGTCGTGTACCTCCGCCATTACCACCAGATCCCGGTCCCGGTCGGCGTTTTCGAGTGCGTTGATGTCTCTCGTTAATTGGTCGCCGAGGATCAGAATCAGGTTGGCCATGGTGAGGAATTCTCCAGTCAGTATGCTGCGGGCTATGCCCACAAAGGGGTAAACCAAGTACGCCAAGAGCCCAAGGGTGGTTCAGTAACCGGGCTGGTAAACTGAAACCTTCAGTCACCTGACCCGAATCAAAAAGCCAGTCAAAGAATTGCCCTAAAATGCCGGCAAATCCTGGATGCCCCCGTTTTACCCCAGAGCGCCTATTATGACCTCCACACCCGCACTCAAAGCCCAAGACTCAACACTGCCAGAATTCATCTGGGATGACGCCCTGATTCGCCGCTACGACCTCAGCGGCCCGAGGTACACCTCCTATCCCACGGCCGTCGAATTCAACCAGAACTACCCGATTGAGGACATGGTCAAAGCCGCAGCTCGCAGCAAGGCCAGTGGCCGGCCGCTGTCGCTGTACACCCACCTGCCGTTCTGCGCGCACCTCTGCTACTACTGCGCCTGCAACAAGGTCATCACCAAAAAGCGTGACAAAGCCATGCCTTACGTAGAGCGGGTGCTGAAAGAGGCGGCCATTCAGTCAAAACTGTTCGGGGCCGACCGGCCAGTTACCCAGCTGCACTGGGGCGGCGGTACTCCCACGTTCCTGCCAAAAGATGTGATGGAACACCTGATGGCGGGTTACGGGGAGCTGTTCAACCTGCAAACCGGTGAAGAGCGGGATTACAGTGTGGAAATTGACCCGCGGGAAGTGGACCAGGATACCCTGCCAACCCTGTGGAACCTGGGCTTCAACCGGATCAGTCTGGGGGTGCAGGATGTAAACCCGGAGGTTCAGAAAGCGGTAAACCGCATCCAGCCCCGGGCCATGACCGAAGCCGTGCTCAACGAGGCGCGGCGCATCGGCTTCCGGTCCATCAACCTGGACCTGATCTACGGCCTGCCGTACCAGACGCCGGAGAGCTTTGCGGAGACGCTGGATGCGGTGATCGAGATGTCGCCGGACCGGCTCTCTGTGTTCAGCTATGCCCACCTGCCGGAGCGTTTCTATCCGCAGACCCGGATTCAGGGCGACACCCTGCCCAGCCCCCAGCAGAAGCTGGCCATCCTGCACAACACCATCAACCGCCTTCTGGAGGCCGGCTACGAATACATCGGTATGGACCACTTCGCCAAGCCGGATGACAGCCTGGCCGTTGCGCAACGGGAGGGACGCCTGCACCGGAATTTCCAGGGCTACACCACCCACTCCGAGTGCGATCTTGTGTCCCTGGGTGTTTCCGCCATTGGTCAGACCGACGACGCCTATTTCCAGAACAATCACGACCTGCCTTCCTGGGAAGCGGCCATCGATGCCGGCCAACTGGCGATCACCAAAGGCGTGAACCTGACCCGGGATGACCGCATCCGCCGCTGGGTGATCGGCCAGCTGATCTGCCAGTTCCGTCTGGATCGCCAGCTGTTCGCAGACGTCTGGAACGAAGATCTGAACCGTTATTTTGCCGATGAGCTCAGCCGTCTGAAGCCCATGGTTCAGGATGAACTGATTGCCGATGATGGCAATGCACTGCAGGTTCAGCCCGCAGGGCGGTTGCTGATCCGGGCGATCTGCCAGATTTTTGATCTGTACCGTAAAGAGGGCGCCAGCCAGCGGTTCTCACGGATTATCTGATAGTAGCGGCAGGGTCGGGGTCAGAAGGGTGCTTTCTTCTGACCCCATGTTCATTTGCAGAGCCAAAAAAGGGGCTGTCCGTTTCCGGAGAGCCCCTTTTGCGTCTTGCTGGTATCAGCTGTAGGCCGGCACCTTGAACTCATTGGCCAGGTCCTGAAGCACCCGCGCCAGCCGCGCCTGCTCGCCGGTTACCTGGGTGATTTCCTGGGAGCCGGTCAGGGTCAGGATGGCGGCTTCGCTGACCGATTCCATGCTGCCCGCCAGTTCCCGGGTAACCGCCACCTGCTCTTCAGAGGCGGTCGCAATCTGGCCGGCCATATCGGAGATGCTGTTCACGTCGGTCAGGATATCCGCGAAGGTCTGCTCCAGCTCGGACGCCTGCTCACTGGTGGCGTTAGCCAACTTATGGCTTTCGACAATCGAGCGGCTGGCATTGTCTGTAATGCTCTGAAAGCTGGTGATAATCTCCTCGATCTGGGTGGTGGATTCATGGGTCTGTTGCGCCAGAGTGCGGACTTCGTCGGCGACCACCGCAAACCCTCGACCATGCTCGCCGGCGCGGGCGGCTTCAATAGCCGCGTTCAGCGCCAGCAGGTTGGTCTGGTCGGCAACCTTCCGGATCACATCGACCACATCGGCGATGGTTGAGCTGCGGCTTTCCAGCTCTTCGATCACCTCGTTCACCTTCTGAACCGACCTGGCCAGCGACCGGATGCTCCTCACGCTTCCGTGCAATACCTGCTCGCCACTCCGGCTTTTTTCCATGGCACTGCGTGCGGCATCAGCAACCTGCTGGGTGTTCCGTGAGATTTCCTCGGAGGTGGCGGACATTTCTTCGGTCGCCGCCGCCACTTGCTCAATCTGTTGCTGCTGGTTCTTCACCTGGCTGGCGTTCTGACCGGCCGTAGAGCTGGTCTCTTCCGTGGCAGTGGCCAGCTGGACGCTGGATTTGTCGATGTGGAGCAGGGCATTGCCAAAGCGTCCGAACAGCTCGTTAATGGCCTTGCCAATGGTGCCCACCTCATCATGGCTGGAGATTTCAATCTCGCGGGTCAGGTCCTTGTTGTCCATGGCGAACCGGACAGCACTCAGCAGGCTGCCAACCTGTTGGTTGATGGCCCTGATAATGAACAGCATCAGTACCAGAACGATAAGGATTGAACCTGCGGCAATTCCCGACGCAGCGACCAGATCATTACGGGCATCGGTAACACCGTGTTCCACCAGTGAGCTTAGCTCTTCCAGTATGGACTGACGGATCCCGTTCAGACCCTCAATTCGATCGGTTGTGGTAGTAAACCACTCGGAAGCCTCCAGGGCATACATGCCCGATGGGCTGCTGAAAAGGGTTTGGCGCTTCTCTTCCAGCGATTGGCTTGCGAGTGTGTTCAATCCTTTTTTCAGGTTTTCGCGCAGTTCTGAGCCGGAAGCAAACATGGCGAGTGCCTGATTGAAGTAGCCGTCCTGCTGCCCGGCGAGGCCTGCGATTCTGCGCAGAGTTGGCAAATCAAATTCGCCACTGCGAATCAGTGAGGCGCCGATTGCACGCTCCCGACCCGCCATCTCGGCCACTTCGGCGAGTGCATAGTAGGCATTAACTTCCCGGGTCAGTTCGGGATCGGTGGAACCGCGGATAATAAGCGGAATTCGGTCCACCAGTCCCATGATCAGAGTGGTGTAGCGGGTGGCTGAATCACCCGCTGCGATACTACGGCTATCCACCGCGCGGCGCAGGGAATCGAGATTATCCAGGCCCTGGCGGACAGATTGTATGCTCGCCTCCACGCTGCTCTCAAAGCTGGCATCTGCCATGAGCGAGTTGATCCCCTGGTGATAGGCAGAGATACGGACGTCAGTTTGCCGCCGTTGCTCGGCCAGATCCCGTTCAGCTTGCCGGGCAGCATCAGTTCCCGGTTCGCTGGCAAAGAAGACGGCAGACCGGCCTCGCTCTTTCTGCAGTGTTTCGGTCAGGGGATCGCCGGTTTCGGCGAGTTCTACCATGGAACGCAACTGGCGCATGTCGCTCAGTTCGTCATAGTTCAGAACAATGCTTTCAATCGCAAAATAAAGAATAACAAGCAGAGCCGGAACCACCAGAGTGGTCAGTTTGCCCCGCATGGAGAGGTTGTTGATGAGGTTCATGGCGGCGCCTTATTTGTCTGGTTAATGCCAGTATTATCCCTGGCTATGGGGAGCGCTTTCTATCGCCGTGAGGGGGTAGCTGAAGGGGTAGTTTCGGACGTGTAAGTTGTTGTTATTGTTTGTTAACAACTTGATATGGTTGACAAAAAATGGAAGTGAGTAAGAGTACGCAGAGTACCACTCACGAGGTAGTTTCCATCGCTGGCCTGTCTGTGACAGCGCGTGGAGACAACTTGGGGTAGGTTTTATACAAAAAGCCATTCCGACCTGTGCTGACAATGGTCAAGGCAGTTACTGCGTAAGTGACGGTAAGGTAAAGGCATTCTTGCAGTGGAGAATGTCATGGAACTCGTTTGCCCGGCCGGCAGCCTCCCGGCCCTGAAAACCGCCGTTGATAACGGTGCCAACGCTGTCTACTTCGGTTTTAAAGACAGCACCAACGCCCGTCAGTTTGCCGGCCTGAACTTCAACGACAAACGCGCTGCCGAGGGTATCGAGTACGCGCACCTCCGGGGCACGCGAGTTTTCTGTGCCATCAATACCTACCCGCAGCCAGATGGCTGGGAGCAGTGGAAAGGAGCGGTAGACCGCGCCGCAAATCTCGGCGTCGACGCTATTATCCTGGCCGACATGGGCCTCCTGGATTATGCCGCCACACGATATCCGCACATCCCCCGGCATCTGTCGGTTCAGGGGTCTGCCACCAGCCACGAAGCGCTCTCTTTTTACAAAGATAACTTCGATATTCGCCGGGCCGTGCTGCCCCGGGTTCTTTCGCTGGACCAGGTGCGTGGTGTGGCCAAACACAGCCCGGTGGAACTGGAAGTGTTTGCCTTCGGTAGCCTGTGCATCATGGCTGAGGGCCGCTGCTACCTGTCCTCCTACCTGACCGATGAATCCCCTAATACCCGGGGCGCCTGTTCCCCTGCCAAAGCTGTGCGTTGGCAGGAAACCTCCCAGGGTCTTGAATCCCGACTCAATAATGTCCTGATCGACCGTTATGGTCAGGGCGAATCCGCCGGCTACCCGACTCTATGCAAAGGCCGTTTTGAAGTTGAGAGTCATGTTTATCACGCCATTGAAGAACCGGTGAGCCTGAACACCCTGGACCTTCTACCCGAGCTTCAGGCGCTGGGTATCAGTGCCGTGAAGATTGAGGGGCGCCAACGAAGCCCGGCCTACATCGCGGACGTAGCCAGAACCTGGCGCCATGCCCTGGACGACCTTCAAGCCGGCACCAACGGCTTTACGGTTGAGCCTCAATGGCAGCAGACGCTGGCGGGTCTTTCCGAGGGCGGCCTGACAACACTGGGCGCCTACCATCGCAAATGGAAATAAGGTTTCACCACCCATGCTGAAGTTATCCTTGGGGCCGATCCTGTGGTTCTGGTCCAGGCAGACGGTTTTCGATTTCTACGCCAATGCCGCCGAGTGGCCGGTGGATACCATCTATCTGGGCGAGGTGGTGTGCTCCCGCCGGCGGGAACTGAAACCGGATGACTGGCTGGATCTGGCCCGTGATCTGAAAGCCTGTGGCAAGAATGTGGTGCTCTCCACGCTCACGCTGATTGAGTCGGAGGCCGATTTGCGTCGCCTGCGCCGGTTCTGTGAGCAGAATGAATTCCTGGTAGAGGCCAACGATCAGAGCGCCCTGCAGGTGGCCATCCGGAACAGGATTCCGTTTGTCACCGGCCCGTCCATGAACATCTACAATACCGCTACCCTGAAAATCCTGGCAAAGCAGGGCTTGCAGGGCTGGAATCTGCCAGTGGAGCTGGGCAAGGAAACCCTCGAGCAACTCATCAAGGAGCTGAAAGGCGAGGAACTGGATTTGCCCGCTGAGGTGTTTTCCTGGGGCTTCCTGCCCCTGGCCTGGTCCTCCCGTTGCTTTACCGCCCGCCATTACAACCTGCCCAAAGACAACTGCGAGTTCCGCTGCCTGCAGCACCCGGACGGCATGGAGTTGCGCTCCCGGGAAAGCCAGGAGCTGTTCCGCATCAACGGCATTTCCACCTTGTCTGGCTCCCGTTACGACCTGATGCGGGAGTTGCCGGATATGGAGCGTATGGGGGTAAGCACCGTGCGCCTGAGCCCGGAACATCAGGGCATGGAGGAGGTGGTCAGACGCTTTGATCAGGTCCGCCGGGGAGAAGTGCCAGCCTCCGACCCGCTGCAACTGGTGGAGGCACCGCCGTGCAACGGGTACTGGTATGGCAAGCCGGGGATGGACCTGATCCCGACTTGATATAGATAAACCGCCCCTGCGACTTTTGCTGGTTTTTGTTAGCGTCGTTTGCTGAGATTGCTCTATATCCCGAGTTTTATTCTCTGGAAAATCCGGGAGGAATGCGCTTATGGATATCCGACTGAAACGCGCTTATGCAGAACCCTCAACCTCAGATGGCCCACGGCTGCTTGTTGACCGTATCTGGCCTCGGGGAGTGGCCAAAGAAGATGCGGATATAGCTCACTGGCTGAAGGGTCTGGCGCCGTCAACTGAACTGCGCAAGTGGTTCGGTCACGATCCCGAAAAATGGCCGGAGTTTCGGGAGCGGTACCTTGAAGAGCTGACATCAGGTGATGCCAGCGAGGATCTTGAGGCACTTAAGAAGCTGCTTGAGCAACATGACCGCATAACGCTCGTGTTTGCTGCGAAGGATACCGAGCACAACAATGCTGTGGCGCTCCGGGATTATATTTTGAATGACCAACTCTGAATCATTGGAGAATGGCGGCCCGTTGGGCCGTCCAGATTGCTGAAAACGCTCGCACCTTCTTGGTCTGTCGGCGAACCTTATTCCTGGCTGAGCGCTTCCTGAGCCCACTGCCAAGCGGCAACCGTCGCCGGAAAGCCTATCGAATTCATGCCCAGCACCAGCGCGTGCTCGATTTCCTCACGTGTGAGGCCCAGTTCCAGACTACGACGAATGTGGGACTTCAACGCGGATTCGCGACCCGCACCAACGCAAACGCCGAGCTTTACCAAAGCGCGCATTTTTTCATCCAGAGGGCCAGCATCGGCGAGGGCTTTACCAAGCTGTTTATGCGCTTGTTGCAGCTCTGGAAACCGTTCGCTGAAGGCAACGAAAGTTTTGGGGAGTTCGCTGTCGTGTTTATTCATTTGATTGCCTCGTTTGCGGGTTCCGCCAAGCCTCCGTGGTCGGTTTCACCGGTGAAGAGATTCTGATATTAAACGAAAACCTTACCTGACATTGCAGGATTATAGAATCGGTAAATGCATTCAGATAATGCAGCCTCTGCCGTATCCAGGCGTCAATAGCGTCAGTTTGCACATGCTAATCGACCAACTATTCGTGTTGGCGGCTTATTTGCAATTTTTCAGAGAAATTACCAGTGTTCAGCGAGATTAGGCTGCGGCTTCTACTCGGTCCCGCCCATTGGCTTTGGCCTTGAACAACGCCATATCCGCTCGCATTAAAGCTTGGCACGGCAGCTCATTGGGGGAAACTTCAGCAACCCCCAGACTAATCGTCTGATGGCCGACCAGGGGAAACGACATTTCCTTAATCCTTTTTCGCAAAGCATCTGCCAAAAGCAGAGCGCCCCAGAGGCTCACGCCAGCAGCATTGGCCCAGACAATGTTGAGATGTTGTATATCAAAAACCCAGAGTGGGGTTTGTAATCGGTCAGCCACCAAAGTGGGTGGTTGTAACGTCCTGTGGGAGTTTTGGGATAGGCTGTTCATCGGTTCAACGAGATTGAGTTCCAGAGTTTGCTGTTTAATTTTCGCCCACTATCAGCGTCGTTGCGATACCCATAACAGGTCCACCTAATCATGGGTAAGTGCAGACTTAACTGACTAGTCGCGCTGAACGATTCGGCAGGTTGTTGTCTGCGTCTTGCGCTATTCTGTGACTACCGGCTTTTCGATAGAGGTGATATCAGTTGGCGAAATCACAGTTTGACGGATCAACGACTTTCGAGATTTTTCCCTGGAACAGGAATTTTGAGACCGGGTTTGGGGATATTGATGATCAGCATAAAGCCCTGGTGGAGATTCTGAATCGACTAGCGTGGCATTTTGCCTCAGATGCTTCGGAAATGACGGCAGATCGGGTAATGGACGAACTGCTGTCTTATGCATCCTATCACTTCCAGTTTGAAGAGCAGATCTGGGATCGCGCCCTGGGCGATTCGGAAATGGCCAAGAATCACCACGACAACCACCAAATGTTTTTTGCGCGAATTCAGATGCTCAAGCAAGGGCCTGGATCCCACGAAGAAAAACTGACCGAGCTATTTGACTATCTTACCAAGTGGCTGGCTTTTCATATTCTTGAATCAGACCGACGTATGGCGCTTACCATTCGGGCGATGGATCAGGGGCTAACGGTCGGAGAGGCGAGCGAGAAGGTGGATTCCGAGTTGAGCGGTTCCATTTCTGTGCTGGTCAGCGCGCTGCTCGAAATCTATGGCAAATTGTCTGCAAGCACCATTCAGTTGATGCGGGAAAAAATGGCGCGACTGCGAACCGAAGATGAACTGCACCGTCTTCAGCAAGAGCAAATAAAGGAGGCCTTGGATAATCAGGCCAGCGAATATCAAATACAACTGGAAGCGCTCGCATTTGAGGATCCGTTGACAGGCTTGTTAAACAGAAATGGAATCGTTCAAGCACTCAGGAAGCAGTTACAAGGAATAGGTCAGAGTGGGTCGGGCTGGTCGGGTGCTGTGGTTGCTATTGATCTTGATGATTTTGTGATGATCAATGCCACGCTCGGCGAAGACACCGCCGATTATTTCCTCAAGCTTCTCACGCGACGTTGGCTTGATTCAATCCCGTCGGGAGCCCGCCTCGCCCGAACAGGGGGCGATGAGTTTATACTGCTACTACCAGATACGAGCGAAATAGAATCCACGCTCGAAGCTCTGCGCCTATCGGGCCTGCAGGCCTTTCATCTGAATGATCAGCAAGTGATCGTCGAATTCACGGCCGGTATCGTGTTTGTCGTGGAGCAGACGGTTTCGGATGCTGATAGTCTGCTTCGCAAAGCGAACCAGACACTGTTCCTTGCCAAGCACGAAGCGAAAGGCGACTGGCTATATCTGGATGCTGAAGAACAGGGCCGTTACCGTGCCAGAGAGATAATTCTGTCAGGAATCCGTGAGGCCCTTACCAGAAACAATTTCCGGCTCCTGTATCAGCCCAAAGTTAACCTGCGAACGGGCGAGATCGTCGGGGCTGAGGCGCTGATACGCTGGCAACACCCGGACAAAGGGTTGATGTCTCCGGGCAAGTTTCTGCCGGCAATTGAACACCACAATCTGAGCATCTCAGTTGGGGAGTGGGTTCTGCGGGAATCGCTGCGGCAAATGCAACGTTGGGATCAGCAGAACCTCGAACTGAAGGTGAGCGTTAACATTGCTGCCTTGCATCTGCAGTCCGAGGCGTTTCCTGAGACCCTGACAAATATTCTCAAGGAATTTCCGGACATCAATCCCTCTCGACTGGATCTTGAGATTCTTGAATCCGCAACGCTGGGTGATCTGGGGCAGGCCGTGGCTACCATCTCAGCGTGCCAGGCTCTGGGTGTGGTTTTCTCACTCGATGATTTTGGAACCGGCTACTCTTCATTGTCGTATCTTAAACAGCTGCCAGTAGAAACTCTGAAACTCGACAGGGAATTCGTTTCTGGCGCCGAAAATGATCTGGAAAACCACTCGATACTCCGGAGTGTTATCGAGTTGTCCCGGGTATTTCGCAAACAATTTATTGCGGAAGGTGTGGAGACGGTTCGTCAGGGTGAAATCTTGCTGGAGCTTGGTTGTGAGGTCGCACAGGGCTATGCCATCTCGCCGCCAATGGAGCCCGAAAAGCTGCCAGCATGGGTTGCCAGTTGGCGGCCCTTTCCCGAATGGCTAAAACATCGCTAACGCAAGAGAGCTATTGCCGCAACAGATTTCGCAGACTGAGACACCACTCCAGGCTATCCAGCAGGTTTTTTACGCCCAGGCCCAGCTCCGTGTCACCTTCGATAACCAGCTTGCGCTGGAAAAACAGCTGGTCGGGGTCCTGTCGACGTTCCGCCAGGGTTCTGAAGGCGGTCAGCGAGCCCCGGATGGTTGCCTCTCCGGGGCCGTCGATCACCCGGAGTCGGCCGGCCCAGAAGCCAATGGTGATGCCGGGTTGTCCGCCGTTCACCTCTAGGCGAATCCGGCGGCCTTCGAAGTCATCGAATTCTCCGTCATCAATGGCCTGGGCAAAAATGTGATTCAGAGGCGCCTCGGCGGCTAGCTGTTTCAGGGGCACCGGGATTCTGCGATCAATAGCGCCTAGCATGGGCGCGGGGGAGGGCAGGTACTCCCGAAGGACGGAAACCGTTTGCCCAATCAGGGGAGAGTTCAGGGAGGCAATGGAAGGTAGTGAAAAAGCCATGCTTTACTCCGGGCGGTCAGTAACCGGCACAGAGTAAAGCAAAGTGCTCTGGAACGATTTGATATAACTCAGCCCTTGTGGAGGCCTTCTTCCACTGCCCAAACGGCCACTTCCACCCTTGAGCGCAGGTTCAGTTTCTTCAGCAGGTGTTTCACATGGACTTTCACGGTGCCGTCGCTGATGTCGAGCTTGCGACCAATCATCTTGTTTGAAAGGCCCTCTGCAATCAGCCGCAAGATATCCTTCTCCCGCGGTGTCAGGCTGTCGAAATCCGGGCGTGATGCCTGTTGGGGCTTGTTGGAGCGCAGGGCCTCGGCCAGCAGGGTAGTCAATCGGTCACTGATCACCATTTTGCCGACCGCCGCCTGATGAAGCTGGTTGATCATGTCTTCCGGTTCCATGTCCTTCAGCAGGTAGCCGTCCGCACCGGCCCGGAGTGCCGCCACCACGTCATCCTCCTGGTCCGACACGGTGAACATCACAATGCGGGAGCTGATGTTCTGTTCCCGAAGTCTTCTGAGCGCTTCGATGCCGTCCATTTCGGGCATGTTCAGGTCCATCAGGATCAGGTCGGGCTCCAGTTCGGTGGCCAGCCGGATGCCGTCGGCAGCGTTACTGGCCTCCCCGGCCACGCTCATATCGTCTTCCATATCGATCAACTGTTTGATGCCCTGGCGAAGAAGCGGGTGATCGTCGATCAACAGAATACTTGCGGGTGACTCAGACATCGGGTTCTCTCTTTTGGTCAGGCATTTGATGCTTCTGTGGGAATCAGGTTTCGGCTTTTGGGAACAAATCCCAGGGTGACTTCCACACCCCCTTCATCCCGGTTGCTTACTTCGACCTTGCCGCCCAGGGTCCGGGCGCGGTCCTGCATGATGATCAGGCCATAATGATTGACGGGCTGGTCGCTACCGGGCAGGCCCTTGCCATTATCCCGGATCCGCACCCGTACTTGTGGCGATTCGAACAGAACATCCACGGTTATGTCCGTGGCATCTGCGTGTTTGACCGCGTTGGCCAGGCCTTCCCTCACAATCTGCAGGGTATGGATCTCTTCATTTGGCGACAGGGTCTGGGGCGGCAGATTGTACTGCAGCCCAACCGGCTTACCCAGCCGCTCGGAAAATTCTTCAATGGTCTTCTGCAGGGCAGTAGCAAGATCCGGCGTGTCCAGCTTCAGCCTGAACGTCGCCAGCAGCTCCCGCAACTGGCGATAGGCACTGTTCAGGCCGGTACTGAGTTCGTCGAGAATCGCCTCGTGAGTTTTTTGTTGCTCGCCGTCGATGTTAAGGCGGCGCAACCGGGCAACCTGCATTTTCAGGTATGAAAGTGACTGTGCCAGGGAATCATGAAGTTCCCGGGCGATCACTGTGCGTTCTTCAGCAAGCGTCTGCTGCTGCTCCTCGGTAATCTGCCGTTCCAGGAAAATGGCCGTGGCCAGCTGGTCGCTGAGGGTTTCCAACAGCCGCCGGGAGGTTTTCGAAAGACCTTCCTCAGCCGGGTACCAGACCTCCAGTGTACCCAGCAGCTGTCCGGGGGTACGGATCGGTAGCAGGAGCCGCCGACCGTCGTTGGATTCCACGGGAAGCTCGTCATAGGCCTCTGGCGTCACCAGGCAGGCATTGCAGTGGTGATCACGGCAGTAGAAGGGCCGTTCCCGGCTGGCGGTCGTGATTGCTTGAATTGGCTCTGAGGATTCCTTGTCATGGAGATAGAGGCGGATCGGGCCAATGCCCAGTAGCTGCTCAAGCTCCTGAAGCATGGGGATCGCCCCATTGCACAGGTCGTGTTTGGCAAACAGGTCCCGGCTTGCGGAATGCAGGAGTTGAAGGGCCGCGTGGCTCCTTTCAAGCTCTTCCGTTTTCAGGCGGGCCCTTTCTTCCAGCTCGTAATAGGTCAGTGCCAGCTCGCTGGTCATCTGGTCAAAGGCCTGGCCAAGTTGTGCCAGCTCGTCGGAGCCGCTCAGGTTGGCCTTACGGGAAAAGTCCTGGTCGCCCACGGCGATGGCGATGCTGACCAGCTTGCGCAGTGGCCGCAAAATACGGTTTTTCAGATCGATGAACAGCGCCACGATGATAAGAATGGAAAAAGCCAGGCTGATGATCTGAATCAGGTGCAGCAGGTCAATACGGGCTTCGGTTCGCTGTTCCAGCATATTGACCAGCTGGTCTACGTTATCAACGTACTGCTGTGTTGAGGCCAGCATGGTCTCGGAAACAGGCGTGCCCTCGTCATGTTCCTGCAGGGCAGGCCGAAGCGTGGTTTGCCAGGATTCCAGAATGGCCTGGTACTGGGCGCCGAGCGGATGGTCATGGCTTTCGGGGATGGCCTTGGTGATGCTGGCGTCAGCCAACCTGGTCTCGTATTGGTCCAGCATCTGCGAGATCGAGTCCTCACCGGACTCTGGAACCGCAGGGCCCGCGCTTTGGGCCAGCAGCTGGAACGCACCCATGCGCAGGGCGCCTGCCAGATTGATCGCGGTGGCATTGCCTTCGATGCTTTTGGAAACCGCAAGCGTGGTCGCCATGCTGACAAGGGCTGTCACCACCACGGCGCCAACGACGATGGCGATTCGGTTTACAAGCGGGCTTCTGGATTTCATTCAATCTCGTGCGCATCAATGCGTTTGGCGGGGCTAGGTGAATTATGCCTCGCACCAGGATTCCGTGATACCTCCTTGAGGATAGTCAATTACCCCAATGGTTGGTAACCCATCATAATCTTTGACCCCTTTATGATCAAAAGATGAAACTGAAAAGCAGGTTTCCAGAAGAGCGACAGTAATGAAGTCCGAAACGGATCGTGCAGATGACCGGCTGGCGTCATTGGCAGTGGTACTGCCGTTGGCGGTAGCGGGCTTTGTTGTCGCTGCCGGGTGCTGGACTCTGTTTGCGGTGGCCGGAGTCCATCTGCGTTCGGAGCTGGCTCTCAGCGACTTGCAGTTTGGATTTCTGCTGGCGATGCCGATGGCGGTGGGGGCGGCGCTGGCCGTTCCAGCGGGCCTGGCGGCGCAGAAATTCGGCGCCCGCCGGATCATGCTGATCTGCCTGGCCGGGCTCGCAGCCTGCATGGTGATACTTCTGACCACCGATACCTTCCCCGGGTACCTGGTTGCCGCCGGCGGTCTCGGGCTGGCGGGTGGATTCTACAGCGCCGGGTTGCAGTTCGTGACAGGACACTGTGAATCCAAACGCCTGGGCCTTGTGCTGGGGGTGTTTGGCGCCGGCGTAACCGGCGCGGGATTCAACTACTACCTGGTGCCACTGTTCCATGAGGCCTTTTCCTGGCACGGGGTGCCGCTGGCCTATCTTATTGTGCTGGTTCTGGTGCTTGCGCTGCTGGTCATGCTTACCGATCCGGAAGACGCTGAGGCGGACCCGACCGCAGAAACCTCAGTCCGGGTGCTGCTACACCGAATGCAGACGAGGCGGGCCGGCCAGCTTTGTGGCTATTTTGGCGTTGTCGCCGGCAGCTTCTTCGCGTTGGCCTTGTGGCTGCCGGACTACCTGTCTTCACAGTTCGATCTGTCAGTGGATTCCGGAGCGCGGCTGGCTCAATGGTTTGTGATTCCAGGTGCCCTGGCCCAGATCTTGGGGGGAGGGTTTTCCGACCGCTTCGGCAGTGCACGGGTTGTCAGCCGAGCACTGATGGTCTGTCTGATGGCGCTGTTTGTTTTGTCCTACCCACCCATGACTTTGTTTATCCAGGGCGTTGACGCCACTATCCGGGTTGAATTTGCCCTGCCCATGCAACTGGAGGGTGTGTTTGTCGTCACGCTCGGGCTGGCCATGGGCTGCACCATGGGTAGCCTCCAGCGGCTGGTTATTGTTGAAAATCGTTCGGTGGCGGCCTTTGTTGCCGGGTTGCTGCTGGTGAGCGCCTGTTCCGTAGCCTTTGTGCTGCCGGTGATTTTCAGCAGCGTTAACCACTGGCTGGGTATCCGCAGTGCGGTCTTCATGATTCTCTTCCTGCTGCTTGTGGGCTGTCTTTTCCTGTTTGCCCGGGAAAGTCGCCGGCACGAGCGTGAACACCTACTCCACCCGGGGATATAAGCCGCCTACCACCAGGGTGGTAGAAGCGGGTTATGAGGTAGTAACCACGCAGATTTTGCGGTTTTTCTCACACACAATGGTCTCAAATCGGAGCAACGATCCGGCAGACGGGTTGATGGAGAAAGAGACCATGAGTCATTTGATCGATAAACTGAATTACTTCAGGAAGAAGCGCGAGCCGTTCTCCAACGGCCATGGCGAAACCCACGAAGTCAGTCGCGAGTGGGAAGACAGCTACCGCCAGCGCTGGCAGCACGACAAGATCGTGCGTTCCACCCACGGCGTAAACTGCACCGGCTCCTGCAGCTGGAAGATTTACGTCAAGAACGGCCTGGTTACCTGGGAAACCCAGCAAACCGATTACCCCCGTACCCGTCCGGATCTGCCCAACCACGAGCCACGCGGCTGCCCCCGTGGTGCCAGCTATTCCTGGTACATGTACAGCGCCAACCGCCTCAAATACCCTCTGATGCGCAAGCATCTGATGAAGCTTTGGCGTGCCGCGCGCATGCAGTTCAATGATCCGGTGGAGGCCTGGGCTTCTATCGTGGAAGACCCCAAGAAAACCGCTGAGTACAAGCCCCGCCGTGGCATGGGCGGGTTCGTGCGCTCAAGCTGGGATGAAGTCAACGAGCTGATTGGCGCCTCCAACGTCTACACCGCCAAGAAGCATGGCCCGGATCGCATCATCGGCTTCTCGCCGATTCCCGCTATGTCCATGGTCTCCTATGCTGCCGGCAGCCGTTACCTGTCCATGATCGGCGGCGTGTGCATGAGCTTCTACGACTGGTACTGCGACCTGCCGCCGGCCTCTCCCCAGACCTGGGGTGAGCAAACCGACGTGCCGGAATCCGCCGACTGGTACAACTCCGGCTACATCATTGCCTGGGGCTCCAACGTACCCCAGACCCGTACCCCGGACGCCCACTTCTTCACCGAGGTGCGTTACAAGGGCACCAAAACCGTCGCCATTACTCCGGACTACGCCGAAGTCTCCAAGCTGTCCGACGAGTGGATGAACCCCAAGCAGGGTACCGACGCCGCTCTGGGCATGGCCATGGGCCACGTGATCCTGAAAGAGTTCCACGTCGACAACCCCAGTGAGTACTTCACCGACTACGTGCGTCGCTACACCGACATGCCTTACCTGGTCATGCTGGAAGAGAAGGATGACGGCAGTTTCGTTCCGGGCCGCTTCCTGCGCGCCAGTGACCTGGTGGACGGGCTGGGTGAAGAAAACAACCCCGAGTGGAAAACCATCGCCATTGATGAAGCCTCCGGTGAGCTGACGGCTCCCAATGGTTCCATTGGCTACCGCTGGGGTGAAAAGGGCAAGTGGAACCTGAAGCAGACCGCCAAAGGCTCCGACGTCAACCTGCAGCTGTCCATGGTCGAGAAGCACGATGACGTTGTGGACGTCGCCTTCCCGTACTTCGGTGGTATCGAGCATGATCACTTCAAACACGTGGAAATCAAGGACATCCTCAAGCACAAGCTGGGTACCCGCAAAGTGCAGCTTGCGGACGGCTCCGAAGGACGTGTGGTTACCGTCTATGACCTGATGGTCGCCAACTACGGCATTAGCCGTGGCCTGGGCGAGGATGACGGTGCCACTTCCTATGACGAAGTTAAGCCTTACACCCCGGCCTGGCAGGAAAAGATCACCGGCGTCCCCGCCGAGAAAGTGATCCGCATTGCCCGTGAGTTCGCCGATAACGCCGACAAGACCAAGGGCCGTTCCATGGTCATCGTCGGTGCCGGTATGAACCACTGGTACCACATGGACATGAACTACCGCGGCCTGATCAACATGCTGATCATGTGTGGCTGCATCGGCCAGAGCGGTGGCGGTTGGGCTCACTACGTAGGCCAGGAAAAACTGCGTCCGCAGACCGGCTGGCAGCCCCTGGCCTTTGGTCTGGACTGGCAGCGTCCGCCCCGGCATATGAACTCCACCTCCTTCTTCTACGCCCATTCTGGCCAGTGGCGTTACGAGAAGCTGGGTGTCGACGAGATCCTGTCGCCGCTGGCGGACAAGTCCAAATTCGGCGGTAGCCTGATTGACTACAACGTGCGCGCCGAGCGCATGGGCTGGCTGCCGTCTGCCCCGCAGCTCAACCGCAACCCGTTGGGTATTGCTGCTGAGGCAGAAAAAGCCGGAATGGAAGTGTCGGACTATGTGGCGCAGTCCATGAAAGACGGCTCCCTGGCGTTTGCCAGTGAGGATCCGGAAGCGCCCCAGAACCATCCGCGCAATATGTTTATCTGGCGATCCAACCTGCTGGGGTCCTCCGGTAAGGGCCACGAGTACATGCTCAAGTACCTGCTGGGTACCAAGAGCGGCCTGCAGGGCAAGGATCTGGGCCACGAAGGTGGCGCCAAGCCGAAAGAGGTCAAATGGCATGACGAAGCGCCGGAAGGCAAACTCGACCTGCTGGTGACCCTTGACTTCCGCATGTCCACCACCTGTCTGTATTCCGACATCGTTCTGCCGACGGCCACCTGGTACGAGAAGAACGATCTGAATACCTCCGACATGCACCCGTTCATCCACCCGCTGACCGCCGCTACCGATCCGGCCTGGGAAGCGCGCAGTGACTGGGAGATCTACAAGGGCATCGCCAAGGCGTTCTCCAAAGCCACCGAAGGCCACCTGGGTGTCGAGAAAGACGTGGTTACCCTGCCGCTGCTGCACGACGCTCCGGCCGAGCTGGGCCAGCCGTTCGATGTGAAGGATTGGAAGCGGGGCGAGTGCGACCTGATCCCGGGCAAGACCGCGCCCAACTTCATCACCGTTGAGCGGGACTACCCGAACACCTACGCGCGCTTCACTTCGCTTGGTCCTTTGATGGACAAGCTGGGTAACGGTGGCAAGGGCATCAACTGGAACACCGAGAAAGAAGTGACGTTCCTGGGTGACCTGAACTACAAGCACATCGACGGAGCCAACGCCGGCCGTCCGAAGATTGAAAGCGCCATTGATGCAGCGGAAGTGATCCTGACCCTGGCCCCGGAAACCAACGGCCAGGTTGCGGTGAAAGCCTGGGCTGCGTTGTCAGAAATGACCGGTCTGGACCACACCCATCTGGCGAAGAACAAGGAAGAGGAGAAGATCCGCTTCCGGGACATCGTGGCGCAGCCGCGCAAGATCATCTCCAGCCCAACCTGGTCTGGTCTTGAAGACGAGCATGTCTCCTACAACGCGGGTTACACCAACGTCCATGAGCTGATCCCCTGGCGCACCCTGACTGGTCGTCAGCAGTTCTACCAGGACCACGAGTGGATGCGCGCCTTCGGCGAGAGCCTGCTTGTGTATCGCCCGCCGATCAACACCAAGACGGTCAGCAGCATGATCAACCAGCGCAGCAACGGCAACGCCGAGAAAGCGCTGAACTGGATCACGCCGCACCAGAAGTGGGGTATCCACAGCACCTACAGCGACAACCTGTTGATGCTCACCCTCTCCCGCGGTGGCCCGATCGTGTGGCTGAGCGAGGACGATGCGAAGGAACTGAACATCGAGGATAACGACTGGATCGAGTTGTTCAACGCCAACGGTGCCATTGCGGCCCGGGCAGTGGTGAGCCAGCGGGTGATGCCGGGCATGGTAATGATGTACCACGCCCAGGAGCGGATTGTGAACATTCCCGGCTCCGAGATCACAGGCACCCGGGGTGGTATCCACAACTCGGTCACCCGGGTATGTCCGAAACCGACCCATATGATTGGTGGCTACGCCCAGTATTCCTACGGTTTCAACTACTACGGCACCGTAGGCTCCAACCGCGACGAATTCGTGGTGGTTCGCAAGATGCACAACGTCGACTGGCTCGACGGTGAAGGCAATGACACTGTTCAGGAGGCTGTAAAATGAAAATCCGTTCCCAAGTCGGCATGGTGCTGAACCTGGACAAGTGCATTGGTTGCCACACCTGTTCAGTGACCTGCAAAAACGTATGGACCAGCCGTGAAGGCATGGAATACGCCTGGTTTAACAACGTCGAGACCAAGCCCGGTATCGGCTACCCCAAAGAATGGGAGAACCAGGACAAGTGGAAGGGTGGCTGGATGCGTGACAGCTCCGGCAAGATCCGCCCGAAAATCGGTGGCCGTTTCCGGATCCTGGCGAACATCTTCGCCAACCCGGACCTGCCCCAGATCGACGACTACTACGAGCCGTTCGATTTCGATTATCAGCACCTGCATACCGCCGGCGACATGAAGCACCAGCCGGTGGCACGGCCGCGCTCGCTGATCTCCGGCCAGCGCATGCAGAAAATCGAATGGGGTCCGAACTGGGAGGAAATCCTCGGTACCGAATTCGCCAAGCGCCGCAAGGACAAAAACTTTGACCAGGTGCAGGCGGACATCTACGGCCAGTTCGAAAACACCTTCATGATGTACCTGCCGCGCCTGTGCGAGCACTGCCTGAACCCGGCGTGTGTTGCCAGCTGCCCGAGTGGTGCCATTTACAAGCGTGAGGAAGACGGCATCGTCCTGATCGACCAGGACAAGTGCCGTGGCTGGCGGATGTGTGTCTCCGGCTGCCCGTACAAGAAGATCTACTTCAACTGGAAAACCGGCAAGTCCGAGAAGTGCATTTTCTGCTACCCGCGGATCGAAGCCGGCATGCCCACCGTGTGCTCCGAGACCTGTGTTGGCCGGATTCGCTACCTCGGTGTGCTGCTGTACGACGCAGACCGCATCGAGGAAGTGGCCAGCGCCCCGGGCGAGCATGAACTCTATGAAAAGCAGCTGGAAATCTTCCTGGACCCGTTCGACCCGAAAGTGATCGAGCAGGCGAAGAAAGATGGCATCCCGATGAACGTGATCGAAGCCGCCCAGCAGAGCCCGGTGTACAAGATGGCGGTGGACTGGAAACTGGCCCTGCCGCTGCACCCGGAATACCGCACCCTGCCCATGGTCTGGTACGTGCCGCCCCTGAGCCCGATCCAGTCCGCGGCGGAAGCCGGCAAGGTCGAATTCGACGGCATACTGCCGAAGATCGAAAGCTTGCGGATCCCGGTGAAGTATCTGGCCAACCTGCTTACAGCTGGTGACGAGAAGCCGATTGTCCGGGCTCTCAAGCGGATCATGGCCATGCGTCTGTACAAGCGTGCCGAGACCGTTGAAGGCAAGGAAGACCTGCGCGCCCTTGAAGAAGCCGGTCTGACCAAGGCCCAGGCGGACGAGATGTACCGCTACCTGGCCATCGCCAACTACGAGGACCGCTTCGTGATTCCCACCAGCCACCGCGAGCTGGCGAAAGAAGCCTTCCCCGATGCCACCGCCCATGGCGAGCGCAACGGTTGCGGCTTCAGCTTCGGTGAAGGCTGCAACGGCGACAGCAAGTTCAACATGTTCGGTGGCCGCAAACAGACCACCAGCATGGTCCAGAAGCTGTCGACCGTGAAGCAGGTTGACCCGAAACAGCTGCAGGAATAAGGAGGCCAAGATGCAACTCTTAAAAGTACTGGCCCGGGTGCTCGAGTACCCGACCGAAGAACTCCAGGCCTCCAAAGATGCCCTGATTGCCGCTGTCCTTGAGGACAGCCGGCTGCCGAGGCAGAACAAGGAGCAACTGCTGCGCTGCGTGGAAATGGTCTGCGATGGCGACCTTCTGGACATGCAGGAGAACTACGTGGGTATGTTCGACAAGGGCCGGGCCACGTCCCTGCTGCTGTTCGAGCACGTGCACGGGGAATCCCGCGACCGTGGCCAGGCCATGGTGGACCTGATGGAAGAATATCGCAGCAACGGTCTGGAAATCGACGCCAGGGAACTGCCGGACTACCTGCCACTGTTCCTGGAATACCTCTCAACCCGACCCTGGGACGAGATCCGGAACTGGTTGGAGGACATCCACCACATCCTGGGCTTGCTGGGTGAGCGTCTGTACCAGCGGGAAAGCTTCTATCACGTGGTGATGGACTCGCTGCTGACCCTCTCCGGGCGTGCGGCAAACCGCCAGGAGCTGGCCCGGATCGTCGCCTCGGAAGAGCGCGACGACACCCCGGAGGCTCTGGACAAGGTCTGGGAAGAGGAAATGGTGAAGTTTGTTGATGATCAGGGCAGCTCCTGCAGTACCGGCAGTGTTGTAGGCCAACGCCGCCGGGAACTGGAACAGACCCAGACCATTCACCTGAGTGATCAGCTGATGACGGACGCAACACCCCGTCAGGCAGGGCGCGCCTGAGGGCGCAGGAGGAAACGGAAATGATGTCCTATCTCAATACACTACTGTTCGGGGTTTATCCCTACATTGCTATCGCGATCCTCGTGATCGGCACCTGGGCCCGTTACGACCAGGGCCAGTTCACCTGGAAAGCCCATTCCAGCCAGATGTTGCGCAAGAAAAACATGGTGATGGCCAGCGTGCTGTTCCACGTCGGCGTACTGGTGATCTTCTTCGGCCATCTGGTGGGCCTGCTGACACCGCACGCGTTCTACGAGCCGTTCATGACACCCGGCACCAAGCAGATCATGGCGATCGTGGTGGGTGGTATTGCCGGCATCATGGCTATCATTGGCGGCGGCATGCTCGCCTGGCGTCGTCTGACTGATCCACGTATCAAGGCCAGCAGCACCTTTGCGGACAACATGATCATCGTCATCCTTGTCATTCAGCTGGCACTCGGCCTGCTGACCATTCTGCCCACCATGGGTCACCTGGATGGCAGCACCATGCTCAAGTTCTCTGCCTGGGCCCAGGGCATTGTCACCCTCCAGGGCGGCGTGGCCGGCTACATTGCCGACGTGCACTGGATCTACAAGACCCACATCTTCCTGGGCCTGACCATCTTCGTACTCTTCCCGTTTACCCGACTGGTGCACATGCTCAGTGTGCCGGTGGAGTATTTCGGACGGAAGTACCAGGTGGTTCGCAAGCGCGCTTGATGCAAATGAAAACGGGGTCAGATGAAAGCGTTCGTCTGACCCCATGTTTACCGAGGTTATTGCTATGCAACTCATCCCCGTCGGCGACGCCGAAAAGCCCAGAAACCAGTTCCCGCCGGTCACCGTGGGTGAAACCCTCATCGGCGAAGACGACATCGCCCGGGAAATGCAGCACCACCCGGCCGAAGAAGTGGCCGAAGCCTGGCACGACGCTGCCAGAAGCCTCGTCATCCGCGAGCTCCTCCTGCAACAGGCCAGCCGCCTCAAGCTCGACGACATCGCCGACGAAGAAGACCGCATTGCCCGGGTACTGGAACTCGAGCTTAACGTTCCGGACCCGACCGAACAGGACTGCGAACGTTTCTACAACGCCAACCCGGCCCGATTCTGCAGTCCCACACTCATGGCCGTCAGCCACATCCTACTCGCTGCTGCCCCGGACGACGTCCAGGAACGCATCCGCCAGGAAGAAGCCGGCCAACAGTTGCTATCGTCCCTCATCGACGGCCGCTCCCAGTTCGCCGAACTGGCCAAACAATACTCCGCCTGCGAATCCCGCCACCAGGGCGGCAGCCTGGGTCAGATCAGCAAGGGCCAGACCGTGGACGAATTCGAGCGCCCCGTCCTGTCACTGGAAGAAGGCCTCAATCCGGAACTGATCGAAACCCGGTACGGCTGGCACATCGTCCGCGTCGACCAGCGAATCGACGGCCAGCAGCTCCCGTATGAGCACGTCAAACCCCAGATCCGACAGTACCTGAGCGAGAGTGTAACCCGCCGGGCGTTTCGTCAGTACCTGCAGGTTCTGGCAGCGGAAACTGGCGTAGAAGGAGTAGATCTCGAGCTGCCCGACTCGCCACTAATGCAGTAAAAGGCGCGCGACCAAAGCCTGGAGACTGGCAGGAACCCCCTTTCCAAAACTGTCTGCAGCCATGGATGGCTGCAGTCAAGCGCCACATGGATGTGCCGCAAGGAGCGTGTTTTGGAAAGGGGGTTCCTGCCAGTCTGTACTCGATGTTCAGTGCGCCAGGCGCCAGACCTAGCGGTAGCCTTTTCGACTCAAATTAGTTAGCAAAAAAACACTTTGAGTTAGATCAATTACTCCCGAATAACCCCCCGACTACCCCCATGGGGGGAGCGATTTTCCCCCAGTATCCTTCTACTATTTAAATCATGATTTCGCATGCATGAATATGCAGAGAGGATACACCAATGGCACTGACCCAAACGGCCGAAACCCGCTACACCAAACCCGTGCTCGTCGCCGTCAACAAACCCTTTGACGACGAAGACGGCCTCCAGGCCCTGCGCAGCCATCCACTGTTCTCGGAACTCAATGGCAAAGACCTGCAGCACCTGATCCAGCAATCTCGAAGAATCCGCCTTGGCCATCACCAGCTGCTCTATCGCCAGGACATGCCGGCGCACCATTTCTTCTTCGTGATCTCCGGCCGCTTGCGTCTTTACCGCCTGGACTCCTCCGGCATCGACCGAACCCTCGACAGCATCGCCCCTGGCGACTGCTTCGCCGAAGTCATGATCTATGCCGATCCGCCCCGGTATGCCTGCTACGCCGAGGCCCTGAAATCCAGCGAGGTTCTGATGATCCCCGTGAAGGCCTACCAGGACATGCTGGAAAGCAACCCGAAATACGCCCAGGCAGCCCTGCGGCATTACGCCAAACGCGCGGTTTCCCGGTTCCACGACCTGGAAATCATGACCGTGCAGAACGCCCGTGACCGCCTGATCCGCTACCTGATCGACCTGCTGCCCAATGGCGCAGATGAGGGTGGAGAAGTCGAGTTGCCGCTACCCAAGTGCCTGGTGGCCTCCAGGCTGGCCATGCAGCCGGAGACTTTCTCCCGGATTCTGGCGGACCTGAAAGCCAACGGCCTGGTGCGGGTCAACCGCAGCCGACTGTTCATCTCGGATCCGCAGCGTCTGATTGAGATCAGCCAGTAACGGATCACATTCAAACCTCCAGGCTTTTTGGAAAGGGGGACAAGTGACATCGAGAAAGCAACGTCCACTGATTTACTCATGTTCCGGCTGCTCTGATGTGGCGCAGCTGGCCAACAATGTGGCGGTAAGGCTCGATCATGCCGGTGAGTTCGAAATGTCCTGCATCTCCGGCGTCGGCGGCAAGGTGCCGTCCCTGGTGAAAACAGCCAGGTCCGGTCGCCCGATCACCGTTATTGATGGCTGCCCATTGCACTGTGCCCGGGCCTGCCTCGAGAACATCGGTGTTGAGCCCGATGAGCATGTCCGGCTCTACGAATTCGGCTTCAAGAAACATTATGGACAGAGCTACGGCGAAGATGCCGTGGAAGAAGTGTGCGACGAAGTCCGCAGGCTAACCTCGTCCGACCAGCTCATTGCCCGCCAGGCGTAAATCGCAGCGGCCCGGTACCAGTAAGGATTCACCAAAATGATCAGCAGTTACAGTGACCTGATTCAGGCCTCCTATAGCCAGCAGGAACCCCAGCGTCTGCTATTCGTGTTCTGTCGGGCGGAGTTGCCGGATGAGGCCTCCCCGGAGGAAAAAGCCGCTTTTGAACGCGGCGAAGGCGGCGCCCTGACGCCGGTGGTCTGCGTCGATAAAACCCCTGATGAAGCACCGGATTTCGATGTCCTGCATGAAGAATCCCGTGCCACCGGCCAAGCCTGGGATGTGGTGTTCGTTGCCGCCATGTCCGGCCGGGGAGGCACGCCTCCATCCAGTGATGAAGCGCAGCAGCCACTGACCATGATGGTGGAGTCTATCCGCCTCGGCCATATCAGTAATTACCTCCCGCTCGATTCAAACGGAAACGCTGTCAGCCTGGGCTGACAGCGGGTATCTGATCGATTCGTCAGCCAGGTGTATTCAATAAGAGGTATTTGATTTTCCTCTAATTTGCCTAGGCTTAAGCAATAAGGCGCTTTTTTTCAGGGAGTCTTCAGTGTCCGTTTTTTCCCGCTTCGTTTTTCTCTTTTTCGCATTGATCATGGCCATGGCCCTGAATGCAGCGCCTTTGGCCAAGTATGAGCCCGTTGCCGGTCGTCAGGTTATCAAGCAGGCGTTTCCGGATGTCACCCGGGTCATTCCCCGCAAAGGCAATCGAGCGATCCAGGAGCTCTATGCCCGCAAGGAACTGGTGGGCTATGCCTATCAGTCCCTGGATTTTGTCCAGACGCCCGCCTACTCAGGAAAGCCGGTCAATGCCATGGTGGTGCTGGATATCGAAGGCACCATCAAGGCTGCCAAGGTCATCCACCATGACGAACCCATTCTTCTGGTGGGTATACCTGAAAGTAAGATGCACGCCTTTACCAATCAGTACACGGGCCTCAAAGCCGACCAGCGGGTAACCGTGGGCGGAACCTCTTCGGAACGAAAGGTGGCCGTTGACGGATTGTCCGGGGCCACTGTGACCGTGATGGTGATCAATGAAGTGATCATGCGCACTGCCCACCGGGTGGGAGTGGAACTGGGCATGGTTGAAGGCGAGGATGGAACCCGTCCGCCTCTGGCGACCGTCGACAAACAGGCCTTTGAACAGAAAACCTGGCAGGAACTGACCGGTGACGGCTCGGTGCGCCGGTTAATGCTTACCAAGGGCCAGGTGGATGATTCCTTCAAGGGGACGGAAGCCGAGGGTGTTGATACCGCAGGCCCCGAAGAACGCAAAGAGCCGCTGATTGATCTGTATGCCGCTTACCTGGATGCGCCCACCATCGGCCGGAATCTCCTGGGCGAGAGCCAGTACCAGTGGCTGACATCCGAGCTGGAGGAGGGCGAACATGCCATTGCCGTGATGGCCAACGGTGAATACTCCTTCAAAGGTTCAGGTTATGTTCGCGGCGGTATCTTCGATCGCATCCAGATCCGTCAGTTCGGCGACACCTTCAATTTCCGTGACCTGGACTTCTACCGGCTGAGTGATGTCTATGCCGAGGGCATGCCGGAGTTCACCGAGATGGCGATCTTCATCATTCGCCAGCAGTACAACTTCGATCCCGGTACACCCTGGACAATCGAACTCACTGTGAAGCGCCAGACCGGCCCCCTGGACAGCGAGTTCCAGGTGTTTCCGTTGGAGTACCAGCTTCCGGAGCAGTATTACACCCGTCCGGAGCCTGTAGTGTCCGAGGAAGAATGGCTGGAAAACCAGCCCATGTGGGTTCAGGTGTGGTACCAGCGGGAATTCCAGATTGTGGTGCTCGGTATCGGTATCGGCGTGCTGATGTTCATCCTGTTTTTCCAGGACTGGCTGGTGAAAAAACCGAAGATGATGCGCTGGATCCGCCACGCCTTCCTGACCTACACGCTGTTCTTCATCGGCTGGTATGCCATGGGGCAATTGTCCATCGTCAACGTGCTCACGTTTGTGAACAGCCTGATCAGTGGCTTCAGCTGGAGCACGTTCCTGATCGATCCGATGCTGTTCATCCTCTGGGCCGTGGTGGCCGGCATCATCCTCCTCTGGGGCAGGGCGGTTTACTGTGGCTGGTTGTGCCCGTTTGGCGCGCTGCAGGAGCTGCTGAATGAAATTGCCCGCAAGTTGAAGGTGCCCCAATACACCGTGCCGTTTACCGTGCACGAGCGGCTATGGGCCATCAAGTACATCATTCTGCTGGTGTTGTTCGGAGTGTCGCTGGATTCCATGGCGACCGCCGAACGGCTTGCCGAGGTGGAGCCGTTCAAGACCGCGATCACGCTCAAGTTTGATCGTAGCTGGCCCTTCGTGACCTACGCCGTCCTGCTGCTGGTGGTCAACCTGTTCACCCGCAAAGTGTTCTGCCGCTATATGTGCCCGCTGGGTGCGGCTTTGGCACTGCCGACCAAACTGCGAGTGTTCGACTGGCTCAAACGGCGCAAGGAGTGTGGCAATCCCTGCCGGTTGTGTGATCACGAGTGTGAAGTCCAGGCGATCCACCCGGACGGCCACATCAACTACATGGAATGCCATTACTGCCTCGATTGCCAGATGACCTATTTCGATGACCACAAGTGTCCGCCGCTGATCGTCAAGCGACGCGGCAAGCGCCGGGGTCATAACGCACCGGGCCACCCGGAGGAAATACCCGTGGTTCAGGTGTCTTGAGTAGTCCGATAAAAAGAAAGCATGAGAAGTAAAACCGCCATTACCAATAACGGAGTTGGATGTTATGAAAAAAAGAGATGATCTGACCAAAGACCTGCCGGAGCTTCCGGAAAGCGGCCAGAGCCGCCGTCGGTTTATGGGGGCTGCTGCGCTTGCGGGAGTCGCCGGTGCAGCCGGCCTGGGTACTGCCGTGATGTCGCGGGAGTCCTTTGCGGCTGCCGCCGAGGAGGCCCGTAACAAGTTCGTGGTGCATCCCGGCGAGCTCGACGAATACTACGGGTTCTGGAGTGGTGGTCACTCCGGTGAAGTACGGGTTCTGGGTGTACCGTCCATGAGGGAACTGATGCGCATCCCCGTGTTCAATGTGGATTCTGCCACCGGTTGGGGGATCAGCAATGAAAGCAAGGACGTGCTGGGCCATGACAATACCCACCTGAACGGCGATTCCCATCACCCCCACATTTCCATGACGGATGGTCGTTATGACGGCAAATACCTGTTCATTAACGACAAGGCCAACACTCGTGTAGCCCGGATCCGCCTGGACATCATGAAGTGCGACAAGATCACCACCATTCCGAATGTTCAGGCCATTCACGGCCTGCGTCTTCAGAAGGTTCCCAAGACCAAGTACGTGTTCTGTAACGCCGAGTATGTCATCCCCCATCCGAACGATGGCAGCGACACCAGCCTTGAAAGCAGCTTCACCATGTTCAACGCGGTAGACGCGGAAACCATGGAAGTGGCCTTCCAGGTGATTGTTGACGGTAACCTGGACAACACCGACGCGGACTATACCGGCAAGTACGCTTGCTCCACCTGTTACAACTCGGAGAAGGCACTGGATCTGGCCGGTACCATGCGCAACGACCGCGACTGGGCGGTGGTATTCAACATCGAGCGCATTGAGCAGGCGGTCAAGAATGGCAACTACAAGACCCTGGGTGATTCCAAGGTGCCCGTGGTAGACGGTCGTGCCGGCTCGGAACTGACCCGTTACATCCCGGTTCCCAAAAACCCGCACGGTCTGAACACCTCGCCGGACGGCAAGTACTTTATTGCCAACGGCAAGCTGTCACCGACCGCCACTATTATTGCCATCGACAAGCTGGATGATCTGTTCGATAGCAAGATTGAGCCGCGAGATACTGTGGTCGGCGAACCGGAACTGGGCCTTGGGCCCCTGCACACAACCTTCGACGGCCGTGGCAATGCCTATACCACTCTGTTTATCGACAGTCAGGTGGCCAAGTGGAACATTGCCGATGCCATCAGGCACTACAACGGCGAGGATGTGAACTACATCCGCCAGAAGCTGGATGTGCATTATCAGCCGGGGCACAACCACGCGTCCCTGACCGAGTCCCGGGATGCCGATGGCAAGTGGCTGGTGGTGCTGTCGAAGTTCTCCAAGGACCGGTTCCTGCCGGTTGGACCTTTGCATGCGGAGAACGACCAGCTGATCGATATCTCCGGTGAGGAAATGAAGCTGGTTCATGATGGCCCGACCTTCGCCGAGCCTCACGATTGCATTCTGGTGCGTCGTGATCAGATCAAGACCAAGAAGATCTACGACCGTGACGATCCGTTCTTTGCCTCTGCCGTTGAGCAGGCCAAGAAAGATGGCGTGACTCTGGAAGCCGACAACAAGGTTATCCGCGATGGCAATAAGGTTCGTGTCTACATGACCTCTATTGCGCCGCAGTACGGGATGACGGAGTTCAAGGTGAAGCAGGGTGATGAGGTGACGGTGTACGTGACCAACCTGGACACCATTGAGGATGTGACCCACGGTTTCTGTATGGTGAACCATGGTGTCAGCATGGAGGTCAGTCCGCAGCAGACCTCTTCTGTGACCTTCAAGGCAGATCGTCCCGGGGTGCACTGGTACTACTGCAACTGGTTCTGTCATGCGCTGCATATGGAGATGCGGGGTCGCATGATTGTAGAGAAAGCCTGATCCACTGAGGTTCTTGCCGGGGTTCATTAATGGGCCCTGGCAAGGCCGCAGGCTTGGGTGTGGCAAACCGATGGTAAAGGGCTTTCCGAAACACGCCCGCGAGTACGTCCCTGTAGGGCTCGAATCGGGCCATCCATGGCCCTCAACGGTTTCGGAAAGCCCTTTACCATCGATTTGCACCAAACTCGGTGCAGTCCTCCTTCATCCTGACTTTTGAGAAAACATTGATGTATCGAATCATGCGTTATGGAGTGGCCCTGACCGTCGCTCTGTTATCGCTGACCGCGCAAGCGGACCTGCAAGAACAGCTTGATGCCCTGGAACCGGGTGCGAGCTTTGAGCTTCCCCCTGAACAGATTTCGTCTCTGGCAATCCGGGTGCCCGGGGTGTCTGTGTCTTGCCATGCCGAGACGGTGATTGACCCCGGCGGGCAGGGCAATGCGGTGGATATCGTCGCCGAGAGGGTGACGTTTTCCGGATGTGCCGTTCGCAACTGGGGCAGCAATCTGAACGAGCTGGATGCGGGGATTTTTGTGGCTCGGGAGGCCAGGGGCGCGGTGGTTGAGAACAATCGTTTGCAGGGGCCGGCGTTCGGGGTGTGGCTGGATGCAACGCCGGATGTGACGGTCCGCGATAATCGGATTCGCGGTGATGACAGTCTGCGTCCGAATGACCGGGGCAATGGGATTCATCTGTTCAATACCACCGGCGCGCTGATTGAAGGCAATGACATCCGTCGGACGCGGGATGCGATTTATATCGAGACGGCGAATAACAATACGATCCGGGGCAATGAGATGGCGGATCTGCGTTATGGCATTCATTACATGTACTCGATGAATAATCTGCTGGAGAACAATGTCACCCGTAACACGCGAACCGGTTATGCGCTGATGCAGAGCAAGCGTCTGACGGTGATTAACAACCGGTCGGTGAATGATGAGAACTACGGGATTCTGATGAATTTCATTACCCAGTCGGAGCTGCGGGGCAATGTGGTGACGGGTGTGTCCCAGGGGCAGACCGCCGGTGTTGCCATTGAGGGGGCTGAAGGTAAGGCGGTGTTTATCTACAACTCGCTGTACAACACCTTTGAAGGCAATGTCTTTGCCGACAGTAATATCGGCATTCATCTGACCGCGGGCTCGGAAGACAACGAGGTTTTTGACAACGCGTTCGTGAATAATCAGCGCCAGGTCAAGTATGTCGCCACCCGCACCCAGGAGTGGTCAAAAGGGAAGAAGGGCAATTACTGGAGTGATTATCTGGGCTGGGACCGGGATCAGGATGGCGTTGGCGATGTGCCCTATGAGCCCAATGACAACGTGGACCGGCTGCTGTGGAAATACCCGGAAGCCAAGGTTCTGATGTTCAGCCCGGCGGTGGATACCCTGCGCTGGGTGCAGGCTGCGTTTCCGGTGGTCAAGTCCGCCGGTGTGACCGATTCCCATCCCCTGATGCGGATGCCCGCAGAGCTTCAACCGGAGAACCGATGAGCTGTTTTCGTCTTGAGAATGTGAGTTACCGGTACGACAAGAGCCCGGTCCTTACGGGGATCGACCTGACTCTGGAGCCGGGGGAGATTCTGGGGTTGTTCGGCCATAACGGGGCCGGTAAGACAACCTGTATCAAGCTGATCCTGGGGCTCATGAACCCCAACCAGGGATCGGTTTCCGTGCTTGGCGGCCATGCCGGCGATCCGCAGGTAACCCAGCACATCGGTTACCTGCCGGAGAACGTGATGTTCTATCCGCAGCTGACCGGTCGGGAGATTCTGAACCATTTCGCCCGGTTGAAGGGCGCGTCCCTGCAACAGGTGCCGCAACTGCTCGAACAGGTTGGCCTTGGCGATGCGATGGGTGCCCGCACCAAGACCTACTCGAAAGGCATGCGCCAGCGTCTTGGTCTGGCCCAGGCGCTGTTGGGTAAGCCCAGGCTGCTGATGCTGGACGAGCCTACGGTGGGGCTGGATCCGGTCGCCACGGCAGACCTGTACCGGTTGCTCCGGGAGCTGCGTGATGGGGGCACGGGCATTGTGCTGTGTTCCCATGTCCTGCCCGGTGTCGAGCCTTACATCGATCGTGCGGCCATTCTCACCGATGGCGCACTGAAGGCCGCTGGCGATCTGGCCGCACTGAGGCGGCAGGCGAATATGCCGGTAACCCTGTCTCTGGAACCAGCCAACAGTATCTCGGCGCTGGAACATGTGATCGACAGGGCCTCGAGCAGCAGTGGCCTGATCATCAAGACCGATAGTGGGCGCCTGCGGGTGGATGTGCAGCCGAGGGAGAAAATGGCCCTGCTGAATGCAGTGATGGCATCGGGGGAAGTGGCAGATCTCAGCATTCATCAGCCCAGCCTGGAAGACATCTACGTGCACTTTATCGGTTCCGGTGGCCTGGCCCACCGGGGAGGCAGTCAATGAACAGTATCTGGACCATTGCCCGCAAGGAACTCAGTGACAGCCTGCGCAACCGCTGGCTGATGGCCATTTCCCTCGTGTTTGCGACTCTGGCCCTGGGCATTGCCTGGTTTGGCGCTGCAGCCTCGGGGCAGGTGGGGTATGCCTCCACGCCGGCCACCATTGCCAGTCTCGCGAGCCTTGGAATCTTCCTGATCCCGTTGATTGCACTGCTGCTGGCCTACGATGCCATCGTCGGGGAAGAAGAGGGTGGAACCCTGCTGTTACTGCTGACTTACCCTCTTAGCCGAAGCCAGCTGCTACTCGGAAAGTTCCTGGGCCATGGCCTGACTCTCGCGCTTGCCACCGTGATTGGTTTCGGCGTTGCCGGCGTGGCCATTGCGGTGCTGGTGGAAAACGTTGCTATCGCCAGTCTCGCGGCAGCCATGCTGCGGTTTATTGGCTCCACCGTTCTGTTGGGATGGGGATTTATTGCCCTTGCCTACGTGATCAGTGTGCGGGTCAGCGAAAAGCCCATCGCCGCCGGCCTGGCCCTGGCGATCTGGTTCTTCTTCGTGCTGATCTTCGACCTGATGCTGCTGGGCACCCTCGTGGCCAGCGAAGGCCAGTTCAGTGCTGAACTGTTGCCCTGGCTGTTGATGCTCAATCCCACGGATGTCTACCGCCTGCTCAATATCGTTGCCTTCGGCGATACCGCCCAGCTCAGCGGCGTCCTCAGTCTCGGTGCCGATCTGCCCATCGGCGCCACCGGCCTGTGGATCGGCCTGGTGCTGTGGTTTGCCATCCCGCTGGCAGGCGCCCTGTTACTTTTCCGAAACCGTCGTATCTGAACGGAGTTATCCCGATGAACAGAAGTAAACTCAACTGGCTCCTCGCCGCTCTGGCAGCCATAACCCTCACCGCCTGTTCGGGCAATGAGGAGCAGACCATGGCCAAACCCGAACCGGTGCATTTCGAAAGCGGCGATGAATGCCACGTCTGCGGCATGGTGATCTCCAATTTCCCGGGCCCCAAGGGTGAGGCCATAACCGAGAAAGAGCAGCACGTCCGTAAGTTCTGCTCCACCAAGGACATGTTCGCCTGGATGCTCCAGCCGGAGAATGAAAACCGTGATCACACCCTCTACGTCCACGACATGACCCAGACCGAGTGGGAGCATCCGGACGACACCGCCCTGATCGACGCCCGGGACGCTTTCTTCGTGGTTGGCTCTGACCGCTCGGGCGCCATGGGGCCGACGCTTGCCTCCTTTGCGACCGAGGAAGCCGCCCACGGGTTCATGATGGAACATGGCGGTGAGGTTCTGAAATACAGTTCGATCACCATGGAGCATCTGAATACCGGCCTGGCGAAGCATGGTATGGATGGTATGGACGGAATGGACGGAATGGACCACTAGAAATGAAAAAGGGTCAGATGAAAGCTTTCATCTGACCCTTTTGTTGTGCTGGTTGCTGTGCCGGCCGCTTAGCCGCCGGTCATGTTCATGAACCGGAGGATCTGCACATCCCCGTTGCTGGAGAAGTGATGCCGCTCCGGCTTCAGATCCATGGCATTGATAATGGTTTCCCGCAACTTGTCATCAGTCACCGGATTGCCCCGTAGCACCCTGCGCAGATCCACCGAGTGCTCGTTACCCAGGCACAGCAGCAGCCGACCTTCGACGGTCACCCGCACCCGATTACAGGTAGAACAGAAGTTGTGGGAATGGGGAGAAATGAAACCGACCCGGGTCTCGCTGTCTTCCATGCGGTAATAACGGGCGGGACCGCCGGAATCCTCGGTAGCGGGCACCAGCTCGTGATGCTTGCGGATGATGTCCCGAACTTCTTCGCTGGTGCAAAGCGCCAGGCCCCGATCGTGTTCGGAAATCTCACCCAACGGCATCTCTTCGATAAAGCTGATATCCACCTTTTTCTTGCGGGCGAACTCGATCAGCTCCGGGATCTCCTCGTCGTTGCGGCCCTTCATCACCACTGTATTGATCTTGATGCCCCGGAAGCCAGCTTCCCGGGCAGCATCAATACCGTCCAGCACATGTGACAGTTTGCCGGTGCGGGTGATGTTGCGGAATTTGTCGGCGTCCAGGGAATCCAGGCTGATGTTCAGGCGATGCATCCCCGCCTTGCGCAGAGGCTCGGCCATGGTGGTGAGCTGGCTTCCATTGGTGGTCATGGCAAAGTCGCGCAGACCGTAAGTGCCAATCTCCTTTACCAGCTCCAGGATATCCTTGCGTACCAGCGGCTCGCCGCCGGTCAGACGAATTTTTTCGGTACCCAGGTCAACGAAGTTGCGGGCAACGCGGGCGATTTCTTCCAGGGTGAGAACCTGCTGGCGGGGCAGGAAAGTCATGTCCTCGGCCATACAGTACACGCAGCGGAAATCGCACCGGTCAGTGACGGACAGACGCACGTAGTTGACGGTGCGACCAAAACGGTCTGTCAGCTTGTTCTGGGGCATCGGGTTGGTCCTGTTGCCGATTGTTTTTTAACCTGAGTATAGACCAAGTATTGCAGATCGGATCACCAATTCCGATACCCCTCGGGAGGTAAGCCTGCTGTCAGGTAATTCAGAGTGGGCCGTCCCTGGCCCGGGCTCTTTTTTTCAGGCGCTGAGCTCGCTGGTTGCGCCGCTTTCATCGGTTTCGAGGGCAACCGGCTCCAGATCCGGGAAGAAAACGCCCTTCACGACTTGCCAGGTTACGGCGAGTGCGCCAACGATGAAGACCACGTCGCCAACGGTTCTGACCCAGCGCAGGGTTTGCAGGATATCGCTCTGCATGAAGGCTTCACTGCGTGCGTACCACAGGCCCTCGCTGGCGCTGGCAATGAACTGGATAAAGCCGACCGGCAACAGGCTGGTGAACAGCATCAGGACCAGGCCAATATTCAGCCACCAGAAACCTACCTTCATCAGCCGCTCGTCAAAGATGATGCGCGGACGGATGTAACGCAGGATCATCAGTGCGAAGCCCAGGGCCAGGAACCCATAGACACCGAACAGGGCCGCGTGGGCGTGGGTGGGCGTGGTGTTCAGGCCCTGGATGTAATACAGCGCGATTGGCGGGTTGATCATGAACCCGAGCACGCCGGCACCCAGCATGTTCCAGAAGGCAACCGCCACAAAGAAGGTCAGCGGCCAGCGAATATTTTCCATCCACGGTGCGCGGGACTTCAGGCGCCAGTTTTCCCAGGCCTCGTATCCCAGGACCACAAGTGGTACCACTTCCAGTGCACTGAAGGTGGCGCCCACTGCCATTACCGGCGTGGTCGTGCCGGAGAAGTACAGGTGGTGGAAGGTGCCGGGCACGCCCCCGAGCATGAACAGGCTGGCGGATGCCAGGCTGGCAGATGTTGCCACGGTGCGGGACACCAGGCCCATGCTGCAGAAGATAAAGGCTAGGGCAGTGGTTGCGAACACTTCAAAGAAGCCTTCGACCCACAGGTGGACAATCCACCAGCGCCAGTACTCCATGATCGAGATATGAGTACGCTCGCCGTAGAAGAAGCCGGCACCATAGAACAGGCCAATGGCAACCACCGAAGCGGTCAGCAGGGCCAGCAGGTTCTTGTCACCAGGCTGGCGCAGGGCGGGAACAATACCGCGCAGCATCAGCACCAACCAGAACACGATGCCGAGGAACTTGCCGATCTGCCAGAGGCGGCCAAGGTCTACATACTCGTAACCCTGGTGGCCCAGCATGAAGCTGAGATTGGCCGGCATGATCTGGTTGATGGCGAGGAAGTTGCCAATAAACGAACCGGCAACCACAGCAACCAGGGCCCAGAACAGCACATCAACACCCAGTTTCTGGAATTTCGGATCCTTGCCGCCATTGATGATGGGGGCGAGGAACAGACCAGCGGCGAGGAAGCCGGTGGCAATCCAGAACATGGCGGACTGAATGTGCCAGGTACGCATCAGGGAGTAGGGGAACCACTCGGAGGTCTCGATGCCGTAGAAACCCTGACCTTCAACCGTATAGTGGGCAGTGAAGCCGCCAAGCATGACCTGGAAAGTGAACAGGCCAACCACCAGCAGAAGATACTTGCCCAATGCTTTCTGGGAAGGCGTAAGCCCGACTGCACTCAGTGGATCCTTCAGTGGCGCCTGCGGTTCCTCATCCTCCTTGCGAAGGAAGGCCCAGGCCCAGATCAGACCACCGACACCGGCAATCAGGAGAACCACACTGATTAACGACCAGACCACGTTCTCGCCGCTAGGCCTGTTATCGATAAGCGGTTCGTGGGGCCAGTTGTTGGTGTAGGTAACCTCGCTGTCCGGGCGTTCGGTAGCAGCGGCCCAGGCAGTCCAGAAGAAAAACTCGGTCATCCGCTCGCGACGCTCGGCGCTGGGCAGGGTGTTTTCCTTCATGGCGTAGTTTTCGCGGGTTGACTGCAGTTCCGGAGCGTCGCTGAACAGTCGGCTGTAGTAGTCGGCTGTTCTGGCAATAGCTTCGCTCCTGCGCTCGGAAAGCTGCAGAGTGCTGGTAGCGGCGTCGTAGGTATTGGTGCGGTACTCGGTCTTCAGGTCGTACTGCAGGGCGTTCTGCTGCTGCCCGCTGAGGCTGTGCCATTCCTGCCCGTACTCTTCCAGGGCTGCGATTTCCAGCCAGGTTTCCAGTTCACGGTGCAGCCAGTCGGCGGTCCAGTCCGGTGCCTGGTAGGCACCGTGGCCCCAGATCGAGCCAAGCTGCATGCCTCCGACGGACTGCCAGGCAGTTTGTCCATCAAGAATGCTTTCCTCGGTCATCAGGGTGTCGCCGTCGGCGGACACAACGCGATCCGGGATGGGCGGTGCTTCGCGGTACACCTCGGCACCGAAATACCCCAGGAGCGTGAAGGTTACTGCCAGGATTCCGATCAGCAAAAACCAGAGGCGGCGGTACTTAGCCATGGTGCGCTCCTCCCAGTCGGGTCGGGTAGGCGTCTTTCTGTTTCATAACACTGTCTCCTCATTAAACATTTATTTAAGATAAATCTTTATGCAGGAATTTTGATTTGATGCATTTAAGGTGTCAAATTTATTTTGTGGGTATATCGGAAGTCGTAGATGGGTAAGGGAAGGTTTTTAGGTGGGTGACTTTCTACGGTTTGATTTTTTTCTGGTGCCGGCTTAGCATTAAGATGTATTTATAGTAAATGTTATAGGTGGATTCATGAGTGAATACGAAAAGTGGCTTTTCACAGCAAACAGCACCCTGGGACTGTCAGTGTTGGGTTTGATGGTTACAATTCTGCTTGCATACCCGTTGGCGGGCGCGCTTGCACTGTCTGTGCAAATTGCTGCCCATATCGGAACCCTGGTTTTTGCGGTCGGTATCAAGGTGGCCTATGTGGCGCGTCTGGTTTTTCTCAGCCGTTTGGGCAGACCTGTCCATTGAATCCCGGTAGAATAGATGCAGTTATGAACCTTGGTGAGAACCCCGTGATGGGCGATCGTTTTGGGAAAACCGGATTTCGTATTCTTGCGTATATCTCGATTACGCTGGCTGCTGCAGGAGTGGTTCTGCCGTTGTTGCCCACAACACCCTTCGTTCTGCTGGCCGCATTTTTTGCCAGCAAGGGGTCTCCGGCTTTTGCTCAGTGGCTTGAAGACCATCCCAGGTTTGGTCCTGCCATTGATCAGTGGCGTACACGCAGGGCAGTGCCGGCACGGGCGAAGGTGCTGGCGTGCAGCATGATGGCCCTGAGTTGGGGGATGCTGTTTGCGTTGGGAGCGTCAGCGATGGTGTTGGGCATTTCTGGCGTATTTTTGTGCGGCACCGCCTGTTATCTGGTAACCCGACCTTCTTATTGAACGATTGCACACACGACTGGAGTATTGAATGCACATCACCCGCTACACGGATTATTCACTTCGAGTACTGATATATCTGGCAGTTCAGGGTGATCGTCTGGCGACCATTCAGGAAATCGCTGACAGCTATGACATTTCCAAAAACCACCTCATGAAGGTGGTGCACCAGCTGAACAAGAAGGGCTACATTGAAACCATCCGGGGCAAAAAGGGTGGAATGCGTCTGCATCGGGCGCCCTCGGATATTAACGTTGGTATCCTGGTACGGGAAACCGAACAGGACCTGAGCATCGTGGAGTGCTTTTCCTCCAAGAACGCCTGCAAGATAACCCCCGTGTGTGGCCTGAAATCGATGTTCGGTGAGGCGTTGAAGGCCTTCCTGGAAGTGCTGGACAAGTACACCCTGGCCGATGTTATCCAGGATCAGCACAGGCCCCAGCTCTTGAGATTACTTCAGATAGCCTGACGCGGCCAGGCGCGCCCTTGGCGCCTGGCCGCTCCAGCCCTGTCAGGCCGCTCTGGCCATTCCCATCAACTTCTCCGGCAGTGAATGTCGGAGTATGCGTTTGACTACCGTGCCGTACTGCTTGGCAAAACTGCCGGTGTTGTAGTGAATGCCGTGCTTTCGACACACCGCCTGTACCTTCCCGGAAATCTCCGGATACCGGTGGGCGGGCAGGTCCGGGAACACGTGGTGTTCCACCTGGTAGCTAAGATGGCCGCTCAGAATATGAAGCCAGCGGCCCCCGGTGAAGTTTGAGGACCCCGTGAGCTGGCGCAAATACCAGTGGCCCTTGCTCTCGCCCTCGCATTCCTCCTCTGTGAAGGTTTCCGCATCCTGGGTAAAGTGGCCACAAAAAATCACCGTGGATGACCAGAGATTACGGATCAGGTTGGCGCCCACATTCCCCGCCAGAACAATCGGAGCCACCGGAAAGGTAAGCAGCGGGAAGAAAACGTAGTCCTTGAAGGCCTGGCGGCCACCCTTGCGGGCGAATTGCTTCAGGAACGGCAGTTTTTCCCGCCAGCTTATTTCCCGGCTTCGCAGCTTCTCGGTTTCAAGTTCGTGCAGGCCCACGCCCCATTGGAAGAACACGCTCAGCAGAATGTAATTGATGAACTGCAGCGTGTGCCAGGGTTTCCAGGGCTCGTCATCGGTCAGTCGTAAGACGGCGTAGCCGTAGTCACGGTCCTTGCCGATGATGTTGGTGTAGGTGTGATGTTCATAGTTATGGGTACGGCGCCAGGAGTCACCTGTGCAGACCGTATCCCACTCGTAGGTCTGGGAATTCAGGCTCGGGTCGTTCATCCAGTCATACTGGCCGTGCATGACATTGTGACCGATCTCCATATTTTCCAGGATCTTGGCAATGCCGAGGGTTGCCGTGGCAGCAACGAACACCGGCGGAAGGAAGCCGAATGGCATCATGATCCGGCCACCGGCCTCAAGACTCCGGTGCAGCCGGATCATTCTCCGGATGTAACGTGCGTCCCGTTCTCCGAGGTCCGCCAGAACCTCCTCCCGGATCGCGTTCAGATCGGTTTCAAGTTCTGCGAGTTGCGCTTCGGTCATCTTTTTCATGGTCATACTCCCTGCGGTGCGCTCAGGCCCCGCAATAAAATCGGATGTGGGTTCTTAAAGGTCGAGTGAGACCGGGCCGCGGGGAACGGAGATACAAAGTTGGACAGTCTCCTCGCCGGGGCCGGAAGTTTGGCCGGTCAGACGGTTGATGACGGTACCCGTGGTTTTCCGGCAACTGCACTGGTGGCAGATGCCCATGCGGCATCCGTGGCGCGGTGTCAGTCCGGCGGCCTCGGCGATTTCCAGCAGGGTGGCATCGCCCTCGGAATCGACCATCATCTGGCTGCTCTCAAACTGAACCTCACCACCGAGTGTTTCGTTTCCAAGGTTGGCACTTGGCACTGAAAAGAACGTGCTGTGGATATCCGCGTCAGCAAAGCCTCTCTCGGAGAGGAGGCCCTGGGCCAGATCCATCAGGCCTTTGGGGCCGCAGAGATAGACCTGCCGAGCCTTGATGCCTGGCACTGTGTCCAGATCCTGGCCACGCAGGTAGCGGGGTTCCCTGGACTCGTTGGTGGCGATGATATTAAGCGTGAGGGCGCTATAGCGTGCCTTCAGGGCCAACAGTTTCTCCCGGGCAATAACGTCATCACGGGTTCTGACGAAATACAGCAGAGTCACCGGTGCCCGGTAATCCTGGGCCGCCATGGTCTCAAGCTGGCTCAACACTGGCGTGATGCCGCTGCCACCGGCAATAAACAGCACCGGTTGGGCCGGTTCTGGTATCAGAAAATCACCAAAGGCTTCGCCCAGACCGATTACCGCCCCAGTTTGCAGGTGATCGTGAAGCCAGTTGGTCACCAGGCCGCCGGGAAGGCGTTTGATGGTCAGCGTGACCAGTCCCTGTTCCTGCCAGAGCAGGGGTGAGCTCGAGAGGCTGAACGTACGGTTTCGGCGTACTCCATCCACTTCAACACAGATGTTCACATGCTGGCCCGCGCGGAAGCCCGACCAGCGCCTGGCCGGTTTCAGAACCAGTGTCTTGGTGTCCCCGGTTTCAGAAAGGATCTGCTCCACTCTGGCCGGTGTGTACTCTTGTACCCACATGGGGTTGATGCGTTCCAGCAGTGGGTCAAAAAACGCTTCCGGGTCATCCCGGTTGAATAGCTGCCTTCCGAGCCAGTGAAGGGCTTTTTGCTGGGTCTGTTTCGCTAACATGATCGTTGCCTCCCTGAGGCTTTTCGCTGTCCGTGTGTACAAGTGTTCACTTATGTGTACGAATGTACACACGACTACGTAAACTGACAACGGCTGAGCTCGTAATGGCTCAAAATGACAAGCATTCTGTACTTTTATTTTTTGGGATGTGTACACTTGTGAACCATTGGCTAACGGCAGGCGGTATGGGTACAGGATGGCGGAAAAACAGCGAAGAAAGCCCGGTGAAACCCGCGAGAAACTGATGACCGCGGCGTTAACCCTGGTAGGCAAGGGCAGGCATTTCGCCAGTCTTGGTATCCGGGAGGTGACACGTCAGGCAGGCGTGGTGCCCACCTCGTTTTACCGGCATTTCCGCAATATGGACGATCTGGGGTTGCAGCTTGTGGATGAGCTGGGCCTGGTGCTACGCAGGATGATGCGAGAAGCCCGCGCGAATGTGTTGCAGGCGGACAAACTGATTGAAGAATCGGTGGCCATCTTTATCAGCCACGCGCAGGCCAACCGGAGTTTCTTTCTGTTCATGGCCCAGGGGCTGGCCGGTGAGAGCAGGGCAGTGCAGGAAGGTATCCGGAGCGAGATGCGTTTCTTTGCCAGTGAGCTTGCGAATGATCTGCGCAGGTTGAGGCTGGTGGACCATCTGACCGATCAGGATCTGGACATGACCTGTGACCTGGTGGTGCGCAGTGTCGCCTTCAGCCTGACTGATCTGCTCGGCGTATCCGCCGAAGACGACTATCAGATCGAGCAGATCAGGAAGCGGACCACCCGCTTCCTGCAACTGATTTTCGTGGGCGCCGCCCACTGGCAAAGCGCGGGCTGATTGTCCGTTGTATCAGTCCGCTTTACTCTTTTTCGTCGACTGTTTGCGCGGCGCACTGGGCTTGGCCGCAGCTTTCGGTTTGGCCTTTGGCGGAAGAATCAGGCTTTCCAGTTCGTCCAGTGCTTCACCCGTGTAAACCGCAAGTCTCTGCATACTTGGCAGGGTATCCCTGCAGCCCGTATAGCCGAAGTTCAGTGAGCCGTCATAGCTCAGGCAGGTGATGTTCAAAGCGCCACCGTGAGTAATCAGCGAGACAGGGTACATGGCTTCCAGTTTCGCGCCCTCGTAGTAGAGCGTTCTCTGGGGCCCCGGCACATTGGAGATCGTGACGTTAAATACCGGCCGCATGCGACCGCCAAGGCCGGACATCAGCTGCAGTATATAAGGCGACATCAGGAGCATGGTGTACTGGGTGAGCGCGCTTTTGGGCAGCTTCTGCAAATGCTCTTTGGCCCTTCGCGTTGACGCCTTGATGTTTTGCAGGCGGGTCAGCGGATCGGCTTCGTCGGTCGCAAGCGAAGAGATCATGAAACTGATCTGGGTGCCTGTCCCTTCGTCATCGGACGGCCGGATGTTGACCGGTATGCCGGCGGTGAGGGGAGCGTCCGGCAGTTCATTCTGTTCCAGCAGAAAACGCCTGAGGGCAGTTCCGCACAGGTACAGAACGATATCGTTGAGGGAAGCGCCGGAAACGTGGGCAAGTTCCTTGATCCTGTCGAGCTGATAATGCTGGGTGGCAAACCGGCGCTGGCCGGTGACCCGATGATTGATCTTGGAGACGGGCCCGGTGAACGGCGCCGTCAGACCGTCCTCGGGGTGGCGGACCGAATGCACCAGCCGGTTGCCCGCCTGCAGCAGACGCGGTGCCATATCTGCCTGCAGTTTCAGGGCATCCATGGCCTGTGAAACCGCACCGGGCACGCTGGCCTCGGAATCGGATTTGCTGCCGCGACGGCGCTCCGGCCGAACCGACCAGGGTGGCGGCATGTCCCGTTTGTCGGGATCGGTTGTCAGTACACGTTGCATCAGGCGTACACCACTGATGCCATCAATCATGGAATGATGCATCTTGGTGTAGAGCGCAAAACGGTTATTCTCGAGGCCCTCGATAACGTGGCATTCCCAGAGCGGGCGGGCAAAATCCAGGGGGTTGGAGTGCAGGCGCGATACCAGTATGCCCAGTTCCCGTTCACCGCCGGGGCGCGGCAGTGCCGAGTGACGCACGTGGTAATCCAGATCGATTTTCTTGTCGACTTTCCAGCCCGGCGCCAGTACCCGACCCAACAGTCCGGACCAGGCAAGCTTTAAACCCCAGGGGGGCGCGACATCGCCGGTTTCCTTCATGCGGGTCACCATGTCCCGGAGGAAGGTTTCAGGGGCGCCCTCCGGTAGCGAAAAGATCTGCAGGTTGCCCACATGCATGGGGGTGTCTTCAGATTCTACGGCCAGCCAAGAGGCATCCAGCGTTCCCAGGCGTTTCATTCCTTGTGCGTCTCCACCAGTATCCAGGTATTTTAGTTATCTCATGCAAGTATACTTGCAACTGCTTCGTGACACGATGTTTCAGGTCATAAAGTTCCCCGGTTCTGCAGTGCCGTACCACCTCAAACCTTTGCCGTTTTAGTCTCCCGAAAGAGGCGAGTGTGTGCTACTTTTCATCGGTTGGTTGCAGTAAAAACAAAAACATCCGGAGGCGTTGTGGAATCCAGCCCGCTTATCTCGGCAGGACTGCCGATTGCTCTGTTCATCATCATGATCGGTATCGGCATGACCCTGACGATACGAGACTTCCGCCAGGTGGCGGTGTATCCGAAAGGGATGATCGTCGGCACCATTGCCCAGATTCTCGTCATGCCCCTCATCGCCTTCATGCTGGCCACGTTGCTGGCGGTTCCGCCGGCCATAGCGGTCGGACTGGTGATCATCGCCGCCTGCCCCGGAGGCACAACCTCGAATCTGTTTGTGCTGCTCTCGCGGGGGAACATTGCCCTCTCCATAGTACTGACCGTCAGCGCCAGCCTGATCACCATTCTTACCCTGCCGCTGTTTACCAATATTGCCCTTCAGTACTACATGGGAACCGAGGAAGACATTGTGCTGCCGGTCTGGAAAACCGTGGGCATGCTGATTGGCATCGTGCTCTTCCCGGTCGCCATCGGGATGGTGGTTCGTACCCGTAAGCCAGAAGTTGCCCGCAAGGCCGAGGGCATTGTGAGTATCTTTGGCGGCATTGTGCTGGCGGTGCTGATCGTGGCGCTGGTGTACGGTGTTCGCGACCAGATCTGGGAGCTCCTGAAGCAGGCGGGGCCGGCAACCATCCTGTTGAATCTGGCCGGTATTGGTCTCGGCCTGGCGGCCGGCCGGATGGCGGGTCTGACCCAGCGGGAATCCCTGGCAGTGGCGGTGGAGCTGGGTGTAAAGAACGGCACCATTGCCCTCATGGTCACTCTGACTCTGCTGGAATCCAGCGCCATGTCGATCCCGGCTGCGGTCTACGGGGTGCTGATGTTCCCCATCGGCTTTGTTCTCGCCATGTATGGTCGAAGCATCATTCCCATTTCGACGGTACAGAGCAAAAACTGACTGGAGTCCTGCGTTATGCAGTTCCTGAACGGCATTACCCTTCTGCTTGTCTACCAGTTGATAGGGGAGATTACAGTTCGCTTGCTCGGTGTTCCCATCCCCGGGCCCGTACTTGGCATGGTGATGCTGTTCGTAACTTTGATGATACGGGGCAAGGCGCCGGAGTCTGTCGATCAGGCGTCCACGGCCTTGCTCAGTCATCTCTCGCTTCTTTTCGTTCCGGCGGGCGTGGGCATGATGGCGCATTTTGGCCGCATCGCCGACGAGTGGGTCCCCATAACCCTGGCGCTGCTGTTAAGTACCGTGATAACCATGGTCGCCACCGCGCTGATCATGCAGGTGACCACCCGCTGGTTTGCAAAGCCGCTGGCCGAAAAGGAGGGCGGCGATGAATGAGCCGGGTCTGAAAGACATCTGGGTCTACCTTTCGACGTCCCCGCTCCTCGGACTGACCATTACCCTGGTGGCCTATGGTCTGGCCTACCGGCTGTACCTGAAAACCAACTCCAATCCGCTGGCCAATCCGGTGGTCACATCGGTGGCCATGCTCATCATCCTGTTGCTGGCCACCGGCACCTCCTACAGTGACTATTTTGAAGGCGGTCAGTTCGTTCACTTTCTGCTGGGACCGGCGACGGTGGCGTTGGCCGTTCCCCTGTATCAGCAGTTTTCCAGGCTTCGACAACTCTGGTTGCCGGTAACGATTTCGCTCTTTTGCGGCGTTGTCATCGCCGCAGGCAGCTCTATCGGCCTGGCCCGGCTTCTGGGTGGGTCTACGGAGATCCAGATGTCCCTGGCCCCGAAATCGGCAACGGCGCCGGTGGCCATGGGGATTTCCGAAAAAATTGGCGGCCTTCCGTCGCTGACTGCCGTATTGGTTGTTATCACGGGCATCACCGGCGCCGTTCTGGGCACCAAGCTCTTTGAGTGGATCCGGGTTCGCGATGACACCGCCAGGGGCATTGCCATGGGTGTTGCAGCACACGGTATCGGGACCGCCCGGGCGTTTCAGGTAAGTTCGCAGATGGGTGCTTTTTCCGGGCTTGCGATGGCGCTTTCCGCCTTCGCTACCGCCTTGCTCGTGCCCTGGCTGGTCGATCTGCTTGAAGCCTGGATCCCCGCCTGAGCCGGCTCTTCCGATGGATTCAATGGGATAACTCCATTTCCCCATCGCTGGCGTACCCGTTATCAAGAGAAACCTTGATAAGCGAACCCTGAGGAGGCCCCTTGAGCAGGAATAACTACCTGGCAGTGCTTGTTCTGTCACCGGTGTGGATGTCGAGCTCGCTTCCGGCGATTGCACAGTCGTCATTGGACAACGATGAGGAGCTGGTGCTTCAAGTAACGTCACCAAGACTGGTTCGGGATCTGTACGAAACGCCCGCGGCAGTCTCGGTCATCAACGCACCCGATATCCGTGAGGGTCAGCAGCGTCTGCAACTGGATGAATCCCTCAATACCGTTCCGGGCCTGTTTTTTCAGAACCGCTACAACTTCGCCCAGAATCTCAGATTGTCTACTCGCGGATTTGGTGCCAGAGCGCCCTTCGGTATTCGGGGTATCCGGATTCAGGTGGATGGTATCCCCTACACGCTGCCCGATGGCCAGTCCCAGATCGATGCCATTGATCTGGATTCCGCCCAGCGAATCGAGGTCATTCGGGGGCCTGCCTCCGTTCAGTATGGGAATGCCGCGGGCGGTGTGATCGATATTTCCACTGCGTTGGGTGATGAGCTGCCCCAGGGCGGTCGGCTGCGGCTCGATGGCGGCAGTGACGACTATCGCAAGGCCGCGATACAGGGAAATGGCGTTGATGGTGATACCAGCGGCATAGCAACGCTTTCCTGGCTGACCTTTGATGGCCACCGGGAGCAGAGCAAGGCAGAGAAAGCACTGTTCAACGCCCGTGTGGCACGGGATCTGGATTCTGGACGGCGGATAACCGCCACATTCAACGCGCTGCATAACCCCAAATCCGAAGATCCGGGTGGGCTCACCCTGGCCCAGGCCGAAGAAGATCCGGAGCAGGCCACCGCATTGGCCAAGAGGCTGGACAGCAGCCAGACCGTGAACCAGCAGACCCTGGGTGTAAGATTTGAAGACTCGGGCGTCCTTCCCGGCCAACTCACCCTCGATACCTTCTACACTCACCGGGATTTCGCACAGCAGTTGCCGTTTCCCGGAAGCAGCCGCATAGCCTACGACCGGCACTTTTACGGCATCAGTTCCCAGTATCAGCAGGAATCGACGCTGGCCGGATTGCCTCTGGTGTGGGTAACCGGCCTGGATGTTCACCATCAGTCCGACGACCGGCGCCGCTATTCGGTGTCTATCGATGGCGATATCACCGGCCAGACCCAGGCGGAAAACCAGAGTGCTACCAATGTGGCGGTGTTTGGCCAGGGCGACCTGGCGCTGAGCGACGCACTCAACGTCTCCCTTGGCGTGCGGTTCGACCGGTTGCGTCTGGCCATTGACGACGACTGGCTGCAAGACGGTAACGATGATTCGGGCAACCGGACTTTCCGGGAATACAGTGGCGTTGCCGGTATCAGCTACAAGCTGGCACCGGCGCACCAGGTATACGCCACCCTCGGTACGGCGTTCGAGTCACCCACCTTTACCGAGTTTGCCAATCCGAATGGCGGCGGCTTCAATCCCGAGCTGGAGCCGCAGCAGGCATTGAATCGCGAGATGGGTATGCGCGGCATGCTTGGCCGTGGCCTCAGCTATGACATGGCCCTGTTCTCCATCCGGGTGGAGGACGAGATCCTGCCCTTTAACGTGGGCGATCAGACCTTCTACGAAAACGCCGGCGAAACCCGTCGCAATGGTTTTGAACTGGGTCTGGCCTGGGACCTTTCGTACGCCTGGCGGGTAACCAGCGCGCTGACCCTGGCGGATTACGAGCTAAGGGACTTTGTGGATGAGCAGGGCAACGACGCCAGCCGCAACGCTATTCCAGGTCTGCCGGAGCAACTCTGGGTGAGCGAGCTGGAGTGGCGCGGTGCAGCCGGTCGTTTCGCGGCTCTGGAGTGGCAGTATGTGGGCGAGTTCTACGCCGAAAACAGCAACCAGACCCTGGTGAGTGACTATTGGCTGGTCGGTATGCGTGCCGGCGATTCAGTACGGATGGCGGATCAGACCCTGAACCTGTATGCCGGAATCCGCAATCTGCTGGATCAGGACTACTTCAGTAACGTGCGGATAAATGCCAACGCGAACCGCCCTGTGGAAGACCGGGGCTATTTCGAACCCGCCCCGGGAAGAACTTTTTATGCGGGCCTGGAATGGGTATTCTGAGGGGCGATAACAACACAAACAGTAGGGATTTTTAATTCATGCAAACCAAGTTCCTTCTCGAAGAAAGCCAGATGCCGAAATACTGGTACAACCTGCAGGCGGATCTGCCTGAGCCGTTGCCCGCCGTGCTGCACCCGGGCACCCAGCAACCAGTGGGCCCGTCCGATCTTGAGCCGTTATTTCCGATGGCCTTGATTGAACAGGAAGTGACCACTGAGCGGGAAATCGAGATCCCTGAGCCGGTACGTGACGTTTACAACCTCTGGCGGCCGGCGCCTCTGTACCGGGCCCATCGTCTCGAGAAGGCCCTCGGCACACCGGCAAAGATCTTCTACAAATACGAAGGCGTCAGCCCGGCGGGCAGTCACAAACCGAATACTGCAATTCCCCAGGCTTTCTACAATCGTGAAGCGGGCATTCGCACCCTCACTACCGAAACCGGTGCAGGGCAGTGGGGCACATCGCTGTCCTTTGCCGGCTCTCTGTTCGATATCGACGTTACGGTGTTCCAGGTTAGGGTTTCCTACAACCAGAAGCCCTATCGCCGAGCGGTCATGGAAACCTACGGCGCCAAATGTGTGGCTTCGCCCTCGGAGCTGACCGAGTTTGGCCGCAAGGTGCTGGCAGAGACTCCGGACCACAATGGTAGTCTGGGCATCGCCATCTCCGAAGCGGTGGAACTGGCGGTCAAGGACCCGAACACCAAGTATGCCCTGGGCTCGGTTCTCAACCATGTGTTGCTTCACCAGAGCATCATCGGCCTGGAAGCCATGCAGCAGATGGAAATGGCGAACTGCTGGCCCGATGTGATTGTGGGTTGTACTGGCGGTGGTTCCAACTTTGCCGGAATTGCTTTCCCGTTTATGGGGCACGCCCTGAGAGGCGGCGAGAAATCCCGGATTGTGGCGGTAGAGCCCTCGGCCTGTCCCACGCTGACCCGGGGCAAGTACGCCTACGATTACGGTGATACTGCCCACATGACCCCGCTGACCAAGATGCATACCCTGGGCTCCGGCTTTACACCGCCGGGCTTCCACGCCGGCGGTCTGCGGTACCACGGTATGGCACCCCTGGTTTCACATGCCAAGGAGCTGGGGCTGTTTGATGCGGTGTCCTACACTCAGCGGGAGTGCTTCGAGGCCGGCGTTCTGTTTGCGAGGAACGAAGGTATCGTGCCGGCTCCGGAGGCCAACCATGCGGTCAAGGGTGCCATTGACGAAGCCCTGCGCTGCAAGCGGGAAGGCAAGGATGAGGTGATCCTGTTCAACCTCTGCGGTCATGGCCATTTTGATATGGCAGCCTACACCTCCTACTTCGCCGGTGAACTGAGCGACCACGAGTACGACGAACAGGAACTGGCCATGGCCCTGTCCGGGCTGCCCTCGGTCAACGCCTGATCAGTCGTCTTTCGCCCGCTGTTTGAAAATCGTACCCCCGCCGCCGGCATCCAGTTGTCGGATGGCGGTGGGTGCGCCCTCGTCATCCAGTCGCACGTCTCCGATGCCCGCGCCGTTCCACAGCCGCTCGCCGGCCTCGCGGCCCTCGGGTAGCCTGGGGGAAATCCACATGCGCCGTCTCTTGGTGAACCAGTTAAGGGGCGACCAGGGTGCGAACAGCCAGCGATTGAGCCGGTCCAGCCATTCCAGCAGGGCGTTGGGGAATTCGTTCTTGATGCCGCTACTGGTGATCTGCCAGACGCGGGGACCGTTCTGTTTGTGGCGCACCCTCACATCGTAGGCAAACGAATAGTGAACATCGCCTGAGAGAATCACGAAGTGTCTGGGCGTTCGGGGGTGGCCGAAGATATTCAGTAGCACACTGGCCGCGCCCCGATGCGCCATCCAGTTTTCAGCATCCACCAACAGCGGCTTGCCAAAGAAGGTAAACACCCGCTGGATCATCTCGATGAGCTTTACCCCGAACATTGGCGCCGGCGAAACCACCACGACGGCATCCTCGCCCATGATTTCGTGTTGAAAATCGGTCAGTGATTCCCAGTCCATCAGTCCGGAGGGGTGACTGCGCCGGATTTCGCTCCGCCAGCGATGGGTGCGGGTGTCCAGCACCACCAGTCTGGGTGATGTTGGCAGGCTGAAGTGCCAGTGTTGAAAGTGGAACAGCTGGTCGATCAGATCATCCTGAATGGCCGTATCCAGCTCGTGTTGCCCGTTGCTGGACTCGAACAGCCTCTGACACTGTTCGATCAGTTGGCCGAAATTGCCAGGCTGGTTGCCCCAGCCCTGGCACAAAAGATAGCCCAGCAGGGCATTGCCAATAATGCGCCGGGAAAAGGGGTGTTCGTAAGCGGTGGTTTCCCAGAGCGCGGAGAGATTCCAGTCGTCCGTCACGTCATGATCGTCAAAGATCATATAGACGGGCACGTTGGCCATGGCCCGCGCTGCCTGCGGAAGGCTCTTGCGGAACTCGTTGATGGCGGCCTGTTCTTTCCGATAGCGCGCCAGCTCGTCCGGGTCATCGACCGGTTCAGCACTGGTCACACACGCCCAGGGTTCCGGGGACCAGACCAGCAGATACATGGCCATCACCTCGGCAAAGGAAATCAGGTGATTGCCCGCATTGGCCGTGGTGAACACCGGTTTGCGGACGCCACCGAAGAAGCGCTCGGTCAGGTCTTCATTGAATTCGGATTCCGGCAGCAGTTCATCCCGGTGGTAATAGGCATTCGCCACCGAAGTCAGTTCCTTGCTGTGCGAAAGCGAGGCGCCTTCCAGTACCTCCTGGTAAAGGCCCAGTTGGTGAATGACACACTGGATGGCATGTAACATCGGGCCGGCCACATCATCGGCGTAAACCTGGTCGCCGGTCATAAGTAGCAGAGACGGAACGTCCTCAAGCTTCTGTGCCTTCTGCAGTTCTTCATCCACTCGAACCAGCCCATCAGGAGAGGGGTGGTGGGGTCTTCGGCAAGAGCCGTGGAGTATTCGGTCCAGCCTGGATTTCAGGGTAAAGCCTGGCCTCTCCCGGCCCTCGGGGCAGAGATGTGGAGCCCACGTCCGGATCCACTGGCAAGCCTCTGAGCCTTCGGCGGTGAGCCCCAGGTCGTATTCCAGCCGGGTGTCCTTTGGGAGAGTAGCCTCAGGCGTAATGGTCAGCAGGTTCAGCCAGGCTCGGGTACCAATTCTGAGTCGTGAAAACTCTGAATCGGCTAACGGACGATCCAGCAGGAGCTCTGTGCCTTTGAATACCTGAATTGCGAACTCTGACTGTTCGCTGGTTACCAGCCACAGAACAATAGAGTCCGGCGCGGAATGACGTAAAATTGGGCCGGCCAGTACCGGCCCGAATTTGCCATCTGGCTCCAGATTCAGTCCTCCTCAAGTTCTCTTGGCGGGCAGTGGTGGTCTTCCACAACCGTGCCATCGTCCACGCTCTCGAGGTGCACATCAAAGCCCCACAACCGGTGCACGTGCCGCAGGACTTCATCAGTTTCCTTGCCCAGGGGGACGCGGTCCACGGGAATATGGCGCAGGGTCAGTGAGCGATCGCCGCGCACATCCACATTCCATACCTGGATGTTGGGTTCGCGATAGCTGAGGTTGTACTGGCGCGCCAGTTTCTCTCGCAGGTTCCGGTAGCCGGGGTCATCGTGGATGGCGGTTACCCGGTACACGTCTTCCTGGTCATCATTCTGGATTGCGAAAAGTTTCAGATCCCGCATTACCTTGGGGGAGAGGAACTGCTGGATGAAGCTCTCGTCCTTGAAGTTCTTCATCGCAAAATGAAGGGTTTCCAGCCAGTCGCTGCCGGCGATGTCCGGGAACCACTCACGGTCTTCGTCTGTCGGGTTCTCGCAGATCCTGCGCAGATCCGTAAAGATGGAGAATCCCAGGGTGTATGGGTTAATGCCCGAATACCACGGGCTGTTGAATGGCGGCTGGTACACCACCGCCGAGTGGCTCTGGAGAAACTCGAGCATGAAGCCGTCGGTCACCAGCCCCTTGTCGTACATGCGATGCAGCAGGGTGTAGTGCCAGAAGGTGGCCCAGCCTTCATTCATGACCTGGGTCTGGCGCTGGGGATAGAAGTACTGCCCAAGCTTCCGCACGATGCGGATGATTTCCCGTTGCCAGGTTTCCAGCAGGGGCGAGTTCTTCTCGATGAAGTAGAGAATGTTTTCCTGGGGCTCTTCTGGATAGCGTTTGCGACGCCTTACCGGGTCATCGTCCTCGTCAAGCTTCGGTATTGTCCGCCAGAGATCGTTGATGCGCCTCTGCTGGTATTCTTCCCGCTCTTTCTGGCGCCGCACTTCTTCCGACGCCGATATCGGGGCTGGCCGCTTGTAGCGGTCTACCCCATAGTTCATGAGGGCGTGGCAGGAATCCAGGATCTCCTCCACGGCGTCCACGCCATAGCGCTCCTCGCACTCCGCCACGTAATGACGGGCAAACACCAGGTAATCGATGATCGCGCTGGCGTCGGTCCAGGTGCGGAACAGGTAGTTACCCTTGAAGAAGGAGTTGTGGCCATAAGAGGCATGGGCAATAACCAGCGCCTGCATCGGCAGGGTGTTTTCCTCCATCAGGTAGGCGATGCAGGGATTGGAGTTGATCACGATCTCGTAGGCCAGGCCCATCTGGCCGCGCTGATAGCCCTTGGATGTGCTGAGAAACTGTTTGCCGAAGGACCAGTGATGGTAGCCAACCGGCATGCCCACGGAGCTGTAGGCGTCCATCATCTGCTCGGCGCTGATCACCTCGATTTGGTTCGGGTAGGTGTCCAGGCCGAACTCGGCGGCGCACTTGGCAATCTCGTCATCGTATTCCTGGATCAGCTCGAAGGTCCACTCAGAGCCCGTGGAGATCGGCTCCCGGGCCCTGGGCTGATCGCTTTCGGGCGGATTGGGTCGGTCCATGAGGTTAGTCATGCGGCTTTCCTCTCGAACAGCTGGCGGAATACCGGGTAAATTTCACCGGGGTCGGCGATCTGCTGCAGGGCAAAGCTCTGGGGGAATTGCTCCTGGATCTTCTCGTATTCATACCAGAGCATCTGATGGTCCTGCGGCGTGATTTCCACATAGGCAAAGTACTGCACCAGTGGCAGGATATTGTCGGCCAGGATCTTGCCGCACACCGGCGAGTCATCGTTCCAGTTATCACCGTCGGACGCCTGCGCTGCGTAGATGTTCCATTCAGCCGGGGAATAACGGGACTCAATAATCTTGTGCATCAGCTTGAGGGCGCTGGAGACAATCGTGCCCCCGGTTTCCCGCGAATAGAAGAACTCTTCCTCGTCCACTTCCTTGGCGCTGGTGTGGTGCCGGATGAAGACCACTTCGATCTTCTTGTAGTTCTTCTTGAGGAACAGGTACAGCAGGATGAAAAACCGCTTGGCGATGTCCTTGTGCATCTGGGTCATGGATCCGGATACATCCATCAGGCAAAACATCACGGCGCTGGTGGCCGGCTGCGGTTTTTTCAGGTGCTGGCGATAGCGCAGGTCGATTTCATCAATGAAGGGAATGCGGCGAACGTTTGCTTTCAGTCGCGCGATTTCCTCCTCGAGTACCTGGATCTGATCCTCATGGCTGAACGCCGGGTCCAGATCCTCTGGCGCCGATTTCAGCGCTTCAAGCTGCTTTTCCAGATCCCGGATCTTCTTCTTGCGCGCCCCTCCAAGGCCCAGCCTGCGCGCGTGGGCCCCGCGCAATGAGCGTACTACATCCAGCTTGGCCGGCACCCCATCGGTGCTGAAGCCAGAGCGGACATATTTGAACGCTTCGGTATCCTTGAGTTTCTTACGGGCCAGATTGGGCAGTTCGAGATCGTCGAACAGAAAATCCAGGAACTCTTCCTGGGTTATCTGGAAAGCGAACTCATCCATGCCTTCGCCGTCCGGGCTGGCCTGCCCCTGCCCGGAGCCCTGGCCCCCACCACCATCGGGCTTTGGAATGGTGTCACCGGCCACAAACTCCTGGTTGCCCGGATGCACCATCTCCCGCTTGCCGCCCTGGCCATGGTGAAAGATGGGTTCTTCAATGTCGCGAGACGGAATACTGACTTTCTCGCCCCGCTCTATATCGGTGATCGAGCGTTTCTGAACAGCATCCGACACCGCACGTTTGATGTGGTGTCGGTAACGGCGCAGGAACCGTTCACGGTTCACTGCGCTCTTGTTCTTACCGTTCAGTCGCCGGTCGACTATGTGGGTCATTCCCATGGCGTTACTCCAGCTCAGTGAATGGTCACTGACTTAGTGAGACTTGCGAACCCGCAGGTACCATTCAGCCAACAGCCGCACCTGCTTCTCCGTGTAGCCTCGGTCGACCATACGCTCGACGAACTGCTTGTGCTTGTTCTGATCTTCCTGACTCGCTTTCGGGTTGAAAGAAATCACTGGCAACAGATCCTCGGTGTTCGAGAACATCTTCTTCTCGATCACGGCGCGCAGTTTCTCGTAGCTGAGCCAGGACGGATTCTTGCCACCGTTGTTCGCCCGGGCCCGCAGGACGAAGTTGACCACTTCGTTGCGGAAATCCTTCGGGTTGGAAATGCCCGCCGGTTTCTCGATTTTTTCCAGCTCTTCGTTGATTGAGGAGCGGTCGAGGATCTCGCCGGTATCCGGATCCCGGTATTCCTGATCCTGAATCCAGAAATCAGCATAGGTGACGTAACGGTCGAACAGGTTCTGGCCGTATTCGCTGTAGCTCTCGAGGTATGCGGTCTGGATTTCCTTGCCGATAAACTGCACATAGTGCGGTGCCAGGAATTCCTTGATGAACCGGAGATACTTCTCGTGAGTTTCAGCAGGGAACTGCTCCTGTTCGATCTGTTTTTCAAGAACGTAGAGCAGATGCACCGGGTTGGCGGCCACTTCGGTGGTGTCGAAGTTGAACACTTTGGACAGGATCTTGAAGGCGAAACGTGTGGAGAGCCCATCCATACCTTCCATCACGCCGGCGGCGTCACGGTACTCCTGGATCGATTTGGCTTTCGGGTCGGTGTCCTTGATGTTCTGGCCGTCATAAACTCGCATCTTGGAGAAGATGCTGGAGTTTTCCGGCTCCTTGATGCGCGACAATACCGAGAACTGGGCCAGCATATCCAAAGTGTCGGGCGCGCAGGGAGCACCTTCCAGGGAGCTGTTGCTCAGCAGTTTCTTGTAGATCTCGATTTCTTCCGTCACCCGAACACAGTAGGGCACCTTGACGATATAGACCCGGTCAAGGAACGCCTCGTTGTGTTTGTTGTTGCGGAAGGTCTGCCACTCTGATTCGTTGGAGTGGGCCAGGATCACGCCATCAAAGGGCACCGAGCCCATGCCTTCGGTGGTGTTGTAGTTGCCTTCCTGGGTCGCTGTCAGCAACGGATGCAGGACTTTGATGGGAGCCTTGAACATCTCCACGAACTCCATCAGGCCCTGGTTGGCCTTACACAGGCCACCGCTGAAGCTGTAGGCATCCGGATCATCCTGGGAGAAATCCTCCAGCATGCGGATGTTGACCTTGCCCACGAGGGCGGAAATGTCCTGGTTGTTGTCGTCCCCGGGTTCGGTCTTGGAGACAGCAACCTGGTCGAGTACCGACGGATACATCTTTACAACGCGGAACTGGCTGATGTCGCCGCCGAATTCGTGCAGCCGTTTAACGGCCCAGGGCGACATGATGTTTTTCAGGTAGCGAGCGGGGATGCCGTATTCTTCTTCCAGAATCTGGGCGTCTTCGGCCGGATCGAACAGGCCAAGTGGAGATTCGTTCACTGGCGAGCCCTTGATGGCGTAGAAGGGCACTTTTTGCATCAGTGACTTGAGCTTTTCCGCGAGGGACGATTTACCACCGCCCACGGGACCAAGCAGGTAAAGAATCTGTTTCTTTTCTTCCAGGCCCTGGGCAGCATGGCGGAAGAAGGAGACGATGTTTTCTACGGCGTCTTCCATGCCATAGAACTCGGAAAACTCGGGGTACCGCTTGATGACCTTGTTGGAAAATATCCTTGAAAGCCTCTGATCTTTCGAGGTGTCGACGAACTCTGGTTCGCCGATGGCAATTAACATTCTCTCAGCGGCCGTGGCGTAGGCCGTTGGGTCCTTTTTGCAGATCTCCAGGTATTCCTCAAGACTGTATTCTTCTTCCTGAGTACTCTCATACCGGTCTTTGAAGTGCTGCAGTATGCTCATAGATCGCCCTCGCTCGCTGTATCTTCAGCTTTCAGTTCACGCAATTTCCCCGTTGCAGTCAGTTCCGCCCGTCCGGGCGGTTTATTTAGTTATGGGTGGAAGGAATGGATACTTACAAGCCTGTGCACGATCTTGTCGAGGTCGGCTTGCTTACTGTGAGCTTAGTTCACGGTTCGGGAGTTGGACAGTGGGTGAGTGGTTAAGGTTCATTAAATTATGTTAGGCGGGTGTGTTGGTTTTGTAGCTTGCCGGGTTTGTGGGGGGACCGTGTGAGGGGGCTGGAGTGCACCGGGTGGCTTTCTGACAACGAATTGGCAACTCGCTTCGCTCAGACATCAAATTCGTTGTCAGAAAGCCACCCGATACACTCCGATCAGGCCTCCGGGGGGATGCCCCGGGAAGCTAGAGTTTGGTTAAACGGAAGACGCTTTCAGATGCGTTTTCCAGGCCTTTTCTCTTTGTAAACGGATGATCCTTGGCCAGGGTATTGGTCAGGATGTGCTCGATTTTATAGTCGTCCTGGTAAAGTTCCCGCACTTCCTCGTCACTGACGTTGAACGGCGGGCCCTTGATTTCGGTGTCGTAGTCCAGGGTGATGAGCAGGATTCTGGTGCCGTCGGGGATTATGGCGGTAAGGTGGTTTACGTAGTCTCTGCGCATGTGGGGCGGCAGGGCGATCAGGGCGGCCCGGTCGTAGACCAGTCGAACGTGTTTGAGGTCTTCCGGAACCAGTTGGAAGAAGTCGCCGCACCAGAGCTGCAGGTTGTCGTGTTTGAAGGTTATGAAGGGTTCGCCGGGGTGAACTTTGGCTTTCTCGCCGGCTTCTTCGAAGAAGTCCTTGCAGGCCAGTTCGCTCAGCTCTACACCGATGATCGGATGGCCGCGGTCGTGGAGCCACCACATGTCGTGGGCTTTGCCGCAGAGGGGCACGAAAACGGCGTCGGTGCCTTTGCCAGCCAGTTCCGGCCAATGGTCGTGGAGATACTGGTTAACCGTGCCCTCGTGGAAACCGATTTCTTTTTTGGCCCAGCGTTCGTGCCAGAATTCATGTTCCATGGTTCATACCCTGTTCGTGCTTGGACATGTTGAGTTTTGGACGTTTAACCAAGTCTACCCTAATCTGTGGCCATCTGGATTCAGGAGAAAAGTATGAAAGCTGTGTTTCTTGATGCCAAAACTCTTGGCGACGATGTGGATCTCTCGCCCATCGAGTCGGTGACCGGCGGGTTGGAAAAGTATGATCGGACCACGCCGGATCAGATCCTGGAACGCATCCGGGGGTTCGATACCGTGCTGGTCAATAAAGTAGTGCTCACCCGTGAGCATTTCGAGGCCTGCCCCGAACTCAAGACCATCGCCGTGGTGGCGACCGGATTGAATAACATCGATCAGGCGGCGGCGAAGGATCACGGCATCAAGGTCATGAACGTGACCAACTACGGCCGCTCAACGGTGGCGCAGCACACCATGGCGTTGATGCTGGCACTGGCCACTCGGCTTCTGGATTACACCCGCGATGTCCAGGCAGGGCGATGGGGCAAAAGTGACATGTTCTGCCTGATGGATCATCCGATCATGGAACTGGAGGGGCGCACTCTTGGTATTGTCGGTTACGGTGATCTGGGGCAGGGCGTGGCGGAGCGGGCTGCGGCCTTTGGTATGAAGGTTCTTCTTGGAGCTCGGCCCGGGCAGGAACCGGGTGTGGTCGATGGCTATTCGCGAATTCCACTGGACGAATTGCTACCCCAGGCAGACGTGCTCTCGCTGCACTGCCTGCTGACCGACGAGACCCGGGATCTGATCGGTGCCCGCGAACTGAAAATGATGAAGCCCGACTCGTTGCTCATCAACACCAGCCGCGGAGGCCTGGTAAACGAACAGGCGCTTGCGGACGCGCTGCGCGCCGGTGAGATCGGCGGTGCCGGTTTCGATGTGTTGACCGAGGAACCGCCCCGCAACGGCAACCCTTTGCTGGCGGACGATATTCCCAATCTGATTATGACCCCGCACTCGGCCTGGGCCAGTCGGGAAGCGCGGCAGAGGATCGTCGGCATCACCGCTGTCAATCTGAAATCTGTGCTGTAACAGGAAAGCCCCGGAAGATCCGGGGCTTTGCAGACTGGCCTTGGGAGATCAGTATTTCCAGCCCACGCTCACCGAGGCACCCAGCTGGTACATTTCCAGATCAATGGTCTGGTTCGGTGCCAGTGGGTTGGGTCCGGTCACTGTCTTGGCCGGGGAGTAAAAGGCCATGCCAGAGACATCGAGGTTTTCGGTGAAGCTGTGGGTGAATCCGCCAGTCAAGTGCCACTCCTGAACGCCCGGCGCCAGGATGTTGAACAGCACATCTTCGTCGGAGATAGGATTCTCTCCATAGCTGACGCCGGCCCGCCAGGCATGCGCCGGTGTTTGCTGCCACTGCCAACCCAGCTTGACGATGGTCATGTCGTCCCAGCCAAAGCCTGCGCCGTTATCATCGCCAAGCTGTGCGGTCTGCAGATTGGGCAGCAGCGGGTTGCCCACGCTGTTGATCTCGCTGTAACGGATGTGTTGGATATCCAGCAGGAACCAGTGGTTTTCAAGTCCGGACCAGGCGATGCCCGCGTTGAACATCTGGCGAATGTCGAAGTCGCCCTGTTCCGCAAAAAGGCCGCGGTATTTGTCGAATTCGTTCATCTTCAGAATGTTGCGCCAGCTCAGGCCGCCGCGGAGGGTGTCGGTGATTTCACCTTGCCAGCCGATCTGGTAACCGTAGCCCCAGGCATCGTCGGTGCCGTTGTTGGAAAGCGCGCCCGGGTCTGATGAGAATGGCGCGAAGCTCTGCAGGCCTTCAGCTTCGAAGCGCTGGTAGGCAATGACTGGTGAAATGCCGAAGGCCTGGTTGTCGGAGAACTCCCAGGACCAGGTCGGGGCAATAAAAAGCTGTTCGAGGTTTACGCCGGTACGGCCTGCATAGAAAGGCCCGCCACTTTCACCAGAGTAGTCGGTGTTCATGCCACGATTGGCATACACTGAAACCCCGAAACGTGTGGTGTCGGAAAGTTCCCGATTAAAGCCCAGGTGGGGGATAACGAAACCGTTGCGGCTGCTTTTGTATGTGCCCGGCTGCAATGAGAACGCAGGGGGAGGAGAGACTGGACCCTCTACGGTGTATTCCCGCCGGGGCGAAAAAACTTCGAACCCACCGTCAATCCGGTTCCCGACAAAAGCCATACCGGCCGGGTTGGTTGGCGCTGCAATGCTGTCCTGGGACAGCGCAGTGCCTGCGCCGGCCATGCCTTTGCTGATGGTGCCGTAGCCGTGACTGAAATAGCCGTTGGTGGCCAGGGCAGTCATCGGTGAGAAGGCGGTAAGTGCAGCAACGCCCAGAGCAAGTTTGATTCGCATAAGAAAATACCTGGTCAGAAAATACCATTTCTTGAATAGCGGCCTTTTTACAGAAGATCTGTTATAAGAGGAGGTAATAAATGATGATATGGTTATATTGGATGTGTGTCCCTCGCAAACTGCCGTTAATCGGCCATACTCTGGTTACACCGGATATCTGACTGATAATCTGAACAAAACATGGAACGACAGGACCTAAAGTGGCTTCATTCCAATTAAAAGACCGGCTTCAGGCAGCTGAGCGCTGGATTCTGGCGAATCCCAATCCGCCCCAGAGTTGGCCCTGGACCTGGTTGTACAAGGTCGGCCGCACTGCCTATGCGATGGCCCGGGATGTTCTCAGTGGACAATTGACTCTCCATGCCATGAGTCTTGTGTACACAACCCTGCTGAGTATCGTGCCTCTGCTTGCCCTTAGCTTCTCGGTGTTGAAGGCGCTGGGAGTGCATCAGCGAATGGAGCCGTTCCTGTTCCAGTTCTTTGAACCGCTGGGACCCCAGGGGATAGAGCTCGCCGAGCAGATTCTCGGATTCGTCGATAACATGAAAGTCGGAGTGCTCGGTTCTGTGGGGCTGGCGTTGTTGGTCTACACGGTGGTTTCCCTGCTGCAGAAAATAGAACGCTCCTTCAACATGATCTGGCGCGTCCCGGATATGCGCTCCATGGCGCAGCGCTTCAGTAACTACCTGAGCGTGATCATGGTGGGACCACTGCTGATGGTTTCGGCCATTGGCGTCAGCGCCACCATTTTTTCCTCAACCATTGTCCAGAAGCTCATAGAAATTGAGCCGTTTGGTTCGGTAATTCTTGTTGCCAGCCGTTTCACCCCATTTTTCCTGGTGGTTGGCGCATTCACGTTCGTTTACGTGTTCATGCCCAATACCCGGGTCAAGTTGCGTTATGCGGCCATCGGCGGTCTGGTGGCTGGTGTTTCCTGGCAGGCAGGCGGAATGCTGTTTGCCTCCTTTGTGGCGGGCTCTGCCAAGTACGCAGCAATCTATTCCAGTTTCGCCATCGGCATCATCCTGCTGATCTGGATCTATCTGAACTGGATGATCCTGCTTCTGGGTGCCAGCCTGGCGTTCTATCTGCAGAATCCGGGATCAGTGGCCAAGCGCCGGCAAGTGCAATTGGCGCCGGAACTGCAGGAGAATGTAGCGTTAGCGACCATGTGGCTGGTGGCCAAACCCTTCAGCGAGGGTAAGCCGGCACCTCAGCAGGAGGTGTTGGAACACCAGTTGAGGGTGCCAGGCGAAGTAACCCGCGCGCTCAGTGACAAGTTGATCCGGGCGGGGCTGCTTAGCCTGGCCGGCAGCCAGGGCGATCGACTTGTGCCGGGGCGTGCGCTGGATCTGATCACCGTGGGCGAGGTTTTGAAAGTGGTGCGCAACGATGAGGACCGGATCGTTGACCGGTTACCAAAGGTCATCCCTGCCGAATTGATAGGCCCGCGCAAGGTGGAGGAAACGCGAACCTTCGCTGAGTTGTTGCGGGCCGGTGATGACCTGGAGAAGCCCAGGCGTCGCGCTCAGGCGGAACCTGTGTCAGCTTCTGACAGTTGAGCGGCCGCCCTCCCGGAGCATCTTCTGCAGCGCCTGTCGCACGCTGCTGATTTGCTCCGGGGTCAGGCGCACCACTTTGGGCAGATCCTCTTCCGCAAGATTCCGCTGGTGGGCGTGCCTGAGTACTTCCCGGGTACCAATGACCATGCCATCGGTCAGAGGCGTATGCTTCTGCCTGGGGGCTGGTCGTTCTGCCGCCAGGAGATAGGCGTGGTACTTGGGAGGAAGGTTCCATTCATTCGCAAGTAGCTGGCAGGTGGCCCACTGGTACCTCGCCAGGGCATGGCGAATAAGCGCTGGCTCCGGTTCACCAGTTGCTGTGCGTGACCGGCAGATGCGCTGCAATTCCCGACGGATAGTGATGTAAGCCAATGAGGGCAGCAAACCCACCATGAAGTGCGCACTGGTGTCTTCGCCCTGTGTTCTGGCAATCAGTTCTGCTGCCCGGGCACAGGTCAGACCCCAGCGCCAGGCGCGCTGGCCAAATAATGCTTCACGGCTGTTCCTTGCCGCCATCATGGGGCGCATGACGGCTGCGGAAATGACGTTCCGGATGCCATCCACCCCCAGCACAAACACCGCCTGGTCTACCGATTCAATGGCATGGTCACTGGTTCGGAAGTAGGGGCTGTTGGCAATCTGGAGTAGCTGATCGGTCAGCGACGGATCACCAAGAATGATTTCTGTGAGCCGATGGCGGTCGGTTGATTCATCGGACAGGGCCCGCATGAGCATCGGCAGGCTCATGGGTTGGCGGGGAAGCTCTTCCATCCGGTTGTTGGTAAGGCGCTTGTGTAGCTCTTCCAGCACCTCATCCCATACTGAAAGATCGGCCCGCAACGTTGCGGGTTCTGCGTCCAGCAGCCAGGAGAACAAGTGGTCTTCCAGATGCTGGGCGAGTTCCGGGCCTGTGTCCGGAGTGTCGTTGGCCGGGTTCTCCGGAGCCGGATTGAACAGCCGCGCTTCCGGAGCCGGCGGTGCAGGCTGCTTTGTTGCGAATAATCCTGAAATCCAGGAGAGAAAACCTGGCATCCGTTGCCTCCGGGTCGAACCTGTTCGAAGTAATGAACCTCCGTTTCCGAGAGTATAGATGTACGACGCATCCTTGCACAGGTTTTAAGCCCGTGAATTATTGCAGGAATTTACAGGAACGACTCCCCGAACACGAACACCAGTTGGCAGACACCGGCGCCAAAGCCGAGGAATGCGCCCACCAGGATCAGTTTGATCTCATCTTCCTGGAAACAGGGCCGGAGCAACTCCTGAAACTCTTCGGAAGACAGGGCAATCATCCGCTCGACCATGATGGATTCCACGGCCCGGGCCCGGTCCTTCTCGAACACCGGGTTGTTGAACGATGTCTGCGATATTTCGATGGCTTTTTCGCCGACCTTGTTCTTGAGGGTGGCAAAGCCGGTGGGCCCGAAGGCCATCTGGGTCAGCGCCTTGCCCATGCCAGCGGTTTCATCCACCAGCGGTTTGATGTGTTTCTTGACCATGTTGCGGGCGCGGTCGCCTTTGGGGCCGTCGAGAATGGCGTTGATAATGTTGCCAACGGTGAGAATCTCGTGGGTAACAATGTGACAGAAGGACTCCGCCACGGCCGGCTGGCGTTTCAGGAACAGGCCCTGAATCCGGAAGGGGCCGACTTTTTTCGCGTGCAGCGGCCGGAAAATCACGTTCAGGGCAATCCAGTTGGTGGCCCAACCCACCAGAAGGCCGAAGAAGGGAAGCACCCACCAGCTCGGGTAGAGATACCAGACCGCCATCTGGATCAGGCCGAACAGGAAGCCGAAGTAGAGCCCCGAGTTGATGATGAACCGGAATTCCACCTCGCCGCATTCAATAAAGATCCGGTTCAGCAGCTCCTTGTCGGCGGCCAGGCGCTCGATGACCATGCCCTTGATATCCAGCAGGTCCTCGATGTTGTCGGACACGTCTTCCACCAGATTGTCCACCAGCTGAGGCGTGGATTTGCGGACGCGATCGTAGACCATCTTCCGGGCCGAGGCCGGCAGGTTTTCCCAGAAGGTGGGGTACTCCTTGAGCATCATCTCATCCACATATTCTTCGATGCGGGGTTCGACGGAGTGAACGATATGGGTGGCGAGGACTTTCGGATCGATCTGCTGGAAGATCTCTCGAACGGTGCCGATCTTTGAAATGGTGGCATCGACACTGATGGCCGCCATTTTTCGCGCCTTGGAGGGAATAATGCCTTGCCAGCCCAGTAGCGGTGGTTTGCCGATGAATTCCAGGGGGTAGAAGGTCATCTTGATGGCGAGCCAGTTGGTGCTCCAGCCGATCAGGGCGGCAATCACCGGGATACTGAGATATTGCCAGAATTCTTGGGTGTTTAGCAGGCTCGTCATCCTGGTACTCGCAGTCTCTTTAGTATTTTTGCTCTGACTCTGAGCGGGCGCGGGCAGGCGCTTCTGAAACACGCTGTGAATACGTCCCTGTATGCTCGGCTCCGCCATCTATGGCTCCGCACGGTTTCAGAAGTGCCCACCCGCTGTCAATGACCTGGGCGCCAGCTTGCGACGGCGGCACGGTCGGGGGTTGATCAACCGCTGATATTGCCTCATAACCATTTCCGGGCAGGAAGTATGTGTTCAGTCTAGATTCAGCTTGATCACATAGACTGGACACTAACGGTTAGCAAGAGCCGAAAGCTACACGCTTTCACCTCGTCCTGTTCTGGCCCATGGGTCGAGCAGATTCCCGTATCGCGGTGAGAGATTGAAGTGCGGATTTTGGCAATGTCTTCCTCGGGGTGGCCCTCGGTTTCATACTGGGCAAAACAGTTGGGGGTGTTCATCTTCGCTTGGCTGGCAATCCGGCTGCGCCTCGCAGAACCAGCTTAACCAAACCATATCCTGACACTGAGAGCTAAAACGACTATGAATACCAAGCTAACGAGAGACAAGGGGCCCGACCCGATGGTCAGGTCTGACAAACAGGCCACCATCCAGAGCAACCCGGCGGCGGAACTGTTCGCCTACCAGACCGACCTGTGGCGGCGCTGGGTGCGCTACCTGGACACCCTGCGCGAGCGAGCCAATAACATGCTCGAGCATGAGCAGGCCGGCAAGCCACCGCTACTCGACTTCGACTATGAAATGATCCTGGACGGCCGCCGACTGGAGCGCCCCGCCAATTATGCCCTGCTACGTATCACCCGGGTCGGCGAGGACTGTCTGGAAGACTGCCTTGACGAGACCAAACCGCCGGTGATGATCGTCGATCCGCGCGCCGGTCATGGCCCCGGCATCGGCGGTTTCAAGCAAGATTCCGAAGTAGGCATGGCACTCCACGAGGGGCACCCGGTCTATTTCGCGATCTTCTTCCCCGAGCCCATGCCCGGGCAGACGCTGGAGGACGTGTTAAACGTACTGCGGCGCTTCGTCGAGACGCTGGCCGAGCGCCATCCCGGCATGCCGCCGGTGCTCTACGGCAACTGCCAGGCGGGATGGGCCATCGCACTGCTCTCGGCTGATTGTGAGGGCCTGGTCGGGCCGGCGGTGCTTAACGGCTCACCGCTGTCCTACTGGTCCGGCGAATCCGGCGTTAATCCCATGCGCCTCGCCGGCGGGCTGCTGGGCGGCGCCTGGGTGACGCACCTGCTGGCGGACCTGGGGGGCGGGCGCTTTGATGGCGCCCATCTGGCGGCCAACTTCGAATCCCTCAAGCCGGCAAATACCTTGTGGCAGAAGGACTACCAGTTGTTTGCCGACATCGACGGTCAGCGCGAGCGATTTCTGGACTTCGAGCGTTGGTGGACCGGCTTCTATAGCCTGAGCAAGGAAGAGATTGTTGCTATCGTCGAGAATCTCTTCATCGGTAACAAGCTGGAGCGTGGCGAGTTTGAAGTCCATCCCGGTTGCACCGTTGACCTCAAGCGCATCCGCAACCCGCTGGTGATCTTCGCCTCCAGTGGAGACAACATCACCCCACCGCACCAGGCGCTCAACTGGATCCCCGCGGTGTACCCGGACACCAAGGCACTCAAGGCCGCTGGCCAGCGCATCGTCTACCTGATCAACCCACACGTTGGCCATCTGGGAATCTTCGTTTCCGCCAAGGTCGCACGGCTGGAGCACCGGGCGATCCTCGAGAGCGTCGGCGATCTCAATGACCTTGCCCCCGGGCTCTACGAGATGAAGATAGACAATCCCACCGGCGACCCGGACTGTCACAAGCCCCAGTTCCAGGTGCGTTTCGAGGAACGTCAGGTGGAAGATCTGGAGTACCCGGACCAGGCACCGGAGTTCGAGCGCGTAAAAGCCCTCTCCAGGCGCAATGTGGCCCTCTACGAGACCTTTGCCGGGCCCTGGGTACGGCGGGTCACCACCCCCTGGTCGGCCGAGATGCTGCGCCAACTGCATCCGGCAAGAACCAGCCGCCTGATGTTCTCGGAGCGCTTCGCGCCCTGGATGGGCGGGGTCAAGTGGCTGGCCGAGAGGATGGAGACCAGGCCAACGCCGGTCAATAGCAGTAACCCCTATCGGCAATGGGAGACGTCAATGAGCGACTCCATCGCCTCGGCACTGACGCTTGCGGGCACGGCCCGCGACAGTGTCTTCGAGATGGCGTTTAAAAGGCTCTATGGCGGGTTATGGCCCGGCAAGGACAAAACAGATACGCGAGGTGATCAATCATGAAAGAATCCAACGTCGTTCTCTGCGCCCCGGTACGCACAGCCATCGGTACCTACGGTGGCACACTCAAGGCCATACCGGCACCCGACCTCGGTGCTACTGCCATCGCCGAGAGCCTGCGCCGCTCGGGCCTGACCCCCGACGATGTGCAGAGTGTGGTGCTGGGTCAGGTGGTTCAGGCCGGCGCCAGGATGAATCCGGCGCGCCAGGCTGCGATCCACGCCGGATTGCCGGTGTCGGTGCCGGCCATGACGGTCAACCGGGTCTGCGGCTCCGGCGCCCAGGCGGTGATTAACGCCGCGCAGGAGGTGATGCTCGGGCATCGTGACTGTGCTATCGCCGGCGGAATGGAGAACATGGATCTTGCGCCCTATCTGGATCTGCACGGGCGCTGGGGCCACCGCATGGGCAATGGCGAGATTTACGACAGCATGCTGCGCGACGGGCTCAATGATGCCTTCTCTGATCAGCACTCCGGGTGGCACACCGAAGACCTGGTCAGCCGCTTTGACATCAGCCGCGAGGACCAGGACCGTTGGGCGGCGCGCAGCCAGCAACGCTTCAGCGAGGCTCAGGCGGCAGGACGCTTCGACGCAGAGATCGTGCCGGTCGAAGTCACATCCCACAAGGGCACGGCGGCCTTCGGGCGCGATGAGCACAATCGCCCCGACGCCACCGCCGAGGGCCTCGGCAAACTCAGGCCGGCCTTCCGCAAGGACGGCACCATTACCGCCGGTAACGCCCCTGGGCTGAACACGGGTGCGGCAGCAATGATCGTCGCTGATCGCGCCTGGGCGGAACGCCGTGGCCTTGAGCCCATGGCGCGGCTGGTGAGTTACGGCATCGGCGCGGTGGAGCCCGGCTATTTCGGCCTGGGCCCGGTACCGGCGGTGCAACAGGCACTGGCACGTGCCGGCTGGAGCATGGGTGATATCGAGCGCATCGAGATCAACGAAGCCTTTGCCGCCATCGTCCTTGCCCTGACCCGGGAGCTCGGTCTGGCCGAGGATATCGTTAACGTGGAAGGCGGCGCGATTGCGCACGGCCATCCAATCGGAGCCACCGGCGCAGTGCTGACCACCCGGCTGTTACACGCCATGGCCCGGGATGGCGTGCGCCGTGGCGTGGTTACCCTGTGCATCGGTGGCGGCCAGGGGGTAGCGCTGGCGTTGGAACGCCTGGCGTAATCACGAATCAACCCGCACGCGCAGCTCGATAAGCTCACCGATGCGGTGGTCTGTTAGTGGAAAGGCGCAGCAAAATCTGCATTATTGTGAACTGTAAAAGAGAGAGGGCAACAATGAAACGCGGACGAGAAGAGCAAAAATCTTTCGAGGATCCGGTCTGTGGCATGCAGGTCAGCTACAAGACAGCCCCTGCGGAGTCCGAATACCAGGGTAAACACTATTACTTCTGTGCGACGGCTTGCCGCGAACAGTTCGACGCGGACCCCGAACGGTATGTTCGGGCGCACCGGCAGCATGGGTCAAGGCGTGGGTGAACCTGGCAGCATTCGTGATCGTGATCGGCGCCGCCCTGGCTGTTGAGTGATGCCCGGCTTTGCTGCAGGCTGACAGGGATTGTGTCGCCGACCCCTCTATGTCGATGACGTGGGCGCCAGATCGAGACGGCGGCACGGTCGGGGTTGGTCAGCTGCCGATATCGCCCCATAGCCATTGACAAAGCGCCATGGCTGCAACCGGTGCGGTTTCGGTTCTCAGTACCCGAGGGCCCAGGGCCACCGGCAGGAAACCTTCTTTTTCCGCCTGGGCGATTTCCTCGGGGGAAAGGCCGCCCTCGGGGCCGATCATCAGGGCGACGCGTTCGGGGGGGATAATGGATTTGAGTGCATGCTCGGTACGGTGGTGAAGGACAAGACGCACTTCGCAGTCCCGGCTGTGTTCCAGCCACTGGGAAACGGTCATCACCGGCAGGATCTCGGGCACCCGGGCGCGACCGCATTGCTCGGCGGCGCTGATGGCGACGGATTGCCAGTGGCGCAGGCGCTTGTCTTCCCGGTCGCCCTTGAGTTTTACGTCGCACCGTTCTGTGCTCAGCGGCACGATGCGGGTAACGCCCATTTCCACCGCTTTCTGCACTGCGTAGTCCATGCGGTCACCCTTGGAGAGAGTCTGGCCGAGAACGATTTCCAGTGGGGATTCGGTGGTGTTGGCTTCCGGGGTACCAACCTGGACTTCCACGTTCTTCTTGCTGGCACTGGAAATGGTGGCGGGGTAGTCGTTGCCATCACCGTTGAAAAGCAGCAGCTCCTGTCCCGGCTGCATGCGCAATACCCGGCCCACATGTTGTGCGGCGTTGTCATCAAGTGCTGCGGTGCCGCCCTCGGTGAGGGCGGAATCGGTGTAGATGCGGGGTATGCGCATGAGCTGGTCTCTCAGATTCCGGGCGGCTGTCAGTCGCGAACTGCGATCTCAATGCCTTCCGTCGCAACCTGGCCCAGATGGCGGATCTGTTCTTCGGTGATCACGTAAGGCGGCATGAAGTAAACCACATTACCCAGGGGGCGAAGCAAGGCCTGGCGGGTTAATGCATGCTGGTAAACACGAATGCCACGGCGCTCCTGCCAGGGGAAGGGCGTTTTCGACGCTTTATCTTTCACCATTTCCACCGCCATGGTCATGCCATGCTGGCGAATGTCGCCGACATTGGGGTGCTCCGCAAGATGGGCGACGGATTTGGCCATGCACGTGGAGAGCGCGCGGTTGCTCTCAATCACATTGTCATCCCGGAAGATGTCCAGGGTCGCCAACGCCACGGCGCAGCCAATGGGGTTGCCCGTGTAGCTGTGGCTGTGCAGAAACGCCTTGAGGGTCTCATAGTCGTCGTAGAAGGCGTTGTAGACATCATCGGTGGTCAGTACCACCGACAGAGGCAGGTAGCCGGCGGTGAGCCCCTTGGACAGGCACATGAAATCCGGAGTGATGCCCGACTGCTCACAGGCAAACAGGGTGCCGGTGCGGCCAAAACCAACGGCAATCTCATCGGCAATCAGGTGCACGCCATAGCGGTCGCAGGCTTCCCGCAGTTTGGTGTGGTAGATGGGATGGTGCATGCGCATGCCGCCGGCGCACTGGATCAGCGGCTCCACCACCACGGCGCAGATTTCGTCGTGCTTCTCGGCCAGCAGCTTTTCCATGGCCTCAAACTGGCGCAATGCATAGGCTTCGTCGGTCTCACCCGGCTCCTTGTTGAAGGCGTCCGGTGAGGGGGCTGTCAGAACTTCCATCAGTAGCGGCTGATAGGTGTCCTTGTAAAGCGATACATCGCCGAGTGCGAGGGCGCCCAGGGTTTCACCGTGGTAGCTGTTGCTCAGGTTCACGAAGTTCTTCTTGCCCGGTTTGCCGTGGTTCTTCCAGTAGTGGAAGCTCATCTTCAGGGCCGCTTCGATGGCCGAGGAGCCGTTGTCGGCGTAAAAGACTTTGTTCAGGCCGGGTGGAGTAACCTCGATGAGTCGCTCGGACAGATTGACCACCGGCTCGTGGGTAAAACCCGCGAGGATGACGTGTTCCAACTCGCCAATCTGCTTCTGGATCGCCGCGTTGATTCTCGGATTGGCGTGGCCAAAGAGATTGACCCACCAGGAGCTGACGGCATCGATAAATCGATTGCCTTCAAAGTCCTCAAGCCAGACACCCTCGCCACGCTTGATGGGCACCAGGGGCACGGCGCCTTCGTGGTCTTTCATCTGGGTGCAGGGGTGCCACACGGACTTGAGGCCACGGGTGACGAGGTCAGCATTGCGCATGATAATTCTCCGTCAGACGGTCTGATTCTGGGTTGTCGCTGTTAACCTGTGCGAATATTACAGTTAACAGCGGGTATCGGCCACCCGGATTTCGGGTCGAGCTGGCCCGGTATTGCCTGACGTTTCCTCGCTCTTGATTCCGTCACACTGTGAGATCGATGGGTTTGGCTGGAAGAGCGCTTCAGTATAAACTGCCGTTTTACCCGCAACGGGCCAGGATGGCCCGGCAAATAACGCAAAGGACGCGACATGAGTAAAGCGATTGTTCTGCTCGGAGACCTCGGCTCCGATCACGAAGGTTTCCCGCCCACGCCGGTGATTGCCGGTTCCCCCGATGTGCTGATTGATGGCAGGCCCGTTGCCCGGGTAGGCGACCCGCTGGCACCCCATTCCAAACCCAAGCATCCACCCCATCCCCGCACCATCACCGGTGGTTCGTCCACCGTGATGATCAACGGCAAACCGGCGGCGGTGACAGGCGGGGCGATTTCGTGTGGCGGTGTGACTATTGGGTCGGGGTCGGTGGTTATTGGTGATACTCACACGCCGGCGTCATTTTCGGGAGTATCCAGCGCCCCTGCGAAGTTAGGCAGGATTTTTGATGCTGCAGAATCCAAGAGTGGAGTTGAGGGTCTTTTGGATGCAGAAATGAAGACTGGGCCATCTCAATTGCGAGACGGTAGTCGTGCCGATGACGCCGATTTGAAGCATAGTCAAGATTAGATTCTTACTCGTCCTAACAAGCGAGAGAAAGCTGGAAATTCGCTGAGAATAGGCATCTTCTTCGATGGAACTGCCAACCACAAAGACAACGACAAACACCTGCCAGATAGGGATATTACCAATGTCGCGAAGTTGTTTGATCTCTACGAGTCTGGAGCAAATTCAGAGCGGATTTACATCCCCGGGCCAGGAACGATTGCCGGGCATATCGCGCCAGACGGCTTTGACGCTCGCGAAGACATAATTGGTTTGGCCTTGGGGGTAGGTCCCGAAGGGGGCCACAAACGGATTCAGACAGCGATCACTGCACTCAACGACATTCTGGACGAAAGTAAGCCTGATGTAGTTGTGTTGGATGTATTCGGGTTTAGCAGGGGAGCCGCGCTGGCCCGGCATTTCGTGAATCTCGTTAATGAGTGGCCCGCCTCAATAATTTTGCCAGAGATAAATGAGCCGAGCCTGTCAACGTCGGTAGTTAGCTTTCGTAAGTTAAATGCGTTTCCTCGCGATATCACTGCAAGAGTCGGATTTATAGGATTATTCGATACTGTAGGAAGCTTCTATCTTCCCGGAAATCAAAATAACCTGGATTTTAATGTCAATCTCAGGCCGGACAGTGCCGACAGGATTGTTCATCTGACCGCTCATCATGAGATCCGTAGAAACTTCCCCCTTTCGAGTATCCGGGAACCTGCTGGACTTCCATCCAATTTCTCAGAGATAGCATTGCCGGGTGTCCACTCGGATGTTGGTGGGGGTTATGAAAATCCGGTTGGAGGTATCCAGAATCACGAAATCTTCACTGTCAGAGTCTTTTCTGGTCACGGTATGAATTATCGGACAATCCAGAGTGCCCAGAAAAAAATTGAAGCGCTTAACCGAAATGATCACCGCAACATCCAGGCTCGCGTTGAGGGCACGGATGTAATCGCGGAGGAGAGGCGAGCAACTCGAAAGGAATTGGCGATTCATGCTCTTCACCTTATGTATGAGATGGCGGTATCAGAGGGCCTGCCCATGTCGCCTATGGATTTGTCAAACGCCAACCACAGAATCCCCGATGACCTTAAGAAAGCTATTGACGCTTGGCAGGAAGCTGGAGCCAACCTCTTTGCTGCTAGGAAGTATTTGGGGAAATACATGCATACCTCACATCGAGAGGATGTATTGCCTCACCTTCCTGAGAACTCTGGTAAGAGAAGGATCTTCTATAACAGGCCCTCGTTAGCCGTCCAACAACAAGAGGTCACTGCACGACCATGACAAAGCACGTTGCAAATTGTCTCGCCATCAGCCGCCAGATGGTGTTGTTGGTGTTGATCACTGGCCTTGTTGCCTGCTCTTCGGAGAGAAAAACCTATGAATACACCGTCATCGTCTCCGGGGGGCCATCCGGGTGGCCGGTCTGGGTTGAAGAGGTAACACTGAACGGCGACCGCAGAATACCCGGTGGAGCAATCAGTTACGGGTATGATCAAACGCCTCCAACTGGCGGCCGAATTGTTATAGACCCGGCACCAGTTCCGGAACGGGTCGAAGCCCGCTGGTTTTCGCACAGGGAGCAGAAATTTTACGAGGTCTCGCTACCCATGCCCGAGGAATTCAGTGAGACCGTTGCCGAGTGGTTCGAAGATTATCCGACGCCGAAGTATGGGCATTACTTTATCGTTGGCTTCTCAGGCAAAGGCCAGGCTCTGGCGTGGTGGCGAGCATCGTGTCGGGATTGCGCGGGTGACGAAGATTCAGGTTTTGCCGCCCCGGTAATCGACGAATTACGTGCTGAAGCTGCAAATGGTGACCCCTCCGGCTATCAAGCGCAGGTGCAGCATTACATTGACAAAGGGGTCATCCCTGCGCCCGCCAGGTAGGACGTTGAGCTGTCGTTACGCAAAAGAGAAATGCGTAGTGAAAGTGACTCCATGATGGGCACCAATATCACTTAGGTCATTGCTGATGATCGAGGCACTCACAGTTATTTCAGCGTTCTTGGGGATTGCCTCCATGATAGGCGGCTTACTGGGAATACTGTTTACAGTGACAGTAGCGTTTTCGAGGATACGCGTGGTAGAGGCCAAGATTGCCGCGCCCGGCGCCTACCTGGATATGACAAAAATTCTGTGGGGCGATGGCCCCTGGGGAAGGTGGATTCGTGCCATGAACGTCTGGGCCTTTTTCACCTACAGGAATCTCCCTGTGATCGGTAGCAAAGTTGCGTTGCGAATGGGTACAGAGGATAAGGCGACTCCCAGGAATTTAAAGCTGTGGGCGCTTATCCCTGTCAGCTTTACTTTTGTCTGCGCAATGATCTTTGCGTTGTCGGCAATTTTTTTGGTGATTGTTGAGTGAAAAGTCGCCCGCTGTGAACAGCCCCTTTTTTCTCTTACAAAACCGAGCTATGGGGCGAGCAACCGTGAGTGATGAATGGCGAATCTTTGCAGCACATGTGGTGGCTGGAGGCATTCTGCTGAACCTGTTGTTCATCTTTGTGATCGTGACCACGGGGTTTCGTTATGCCAAAAAAATAGAACAACGAGTCGCGACGCATTCTGGCAGTCTTTCCAGTATCAGCCAGATCTGGTCAGAGGCGCTTGTCGGTCGTCTCGTCAGGTGCAGCCATGTCTTTGCGTTCCTTGTTTTCCGTAATTGTTCGTCTCGTTTCTGGCACAGGCGAGCATCGACGTTGGGCGACCCAGATGTTCCGCTGCCAAAGCTCTGGCAAGCGTGGTGTCTCGTTCCTGTTCTGTCAATGTATGGAACGCTCGCCGTTGTTCTGGTGGCAGGTGTATTAATGCAGTCTGAATGAAGCGCTCCCGCCGATGGCAAACTGCTGGGCTTGCCGGCATCTGCCGCAGCGCAAGTGTCTGAGATTTTGAAGTTCTTGAGAACGTGCCAATAAATTAAAAACCAAAAAAGCAAGGAAGCTTAAATATGATCACAAAGACAATTCTCAACTTTACCGGCCTCTACGCCGCTCTCCAGCTCTGCATTATTACGATCGGTGAGGTATTCAACATCGATATGAATTCCGGCGTGCAAATCGGGGCGATGATCGGTGCCGCCTATGGCGCAATGGCCGCATCGGTTTCGGCGTTTGGTAGGGCGCCGACGCTCCGGGAGAACTGGATGATGTCCGTCTCTGTGAACATCAGTGCGCTGGTTGTCTCTTTCATTTCCCTCATCGCTCTGCCGTTCGTTTCAGCCGATGCCCCTGTGATTGATGACCTCATGATAGTTATCTCAGAGCTTCCAATGGGCCTTGTGATGATCGGTTTTGCGGTTGCCGTTCTATTGCAGACCCTCGTGTGCTTGCTGATCTTTGGCAAGGTGGCGCGCCGGTATCTCACGAAGCTCAATCCGGCCTAACTTTTCGATACAGCAAGGTTGTCATATGACAACCTTGCTGTATATGATTTGCCCAAGGAATGGCACGAGTGCCCCGCAAGAGACATGCGAACAAAGATATAGAAGCGGCGCTGGCCTGTGCAGAACTGACTCGCTAACGGAGTTGAAGACCATGAATCGTGAATACGACTTCACGCTTAAATATTCAGTTCCACAAGACTTTGCACATGACCAGCTCGAGAGCTCATTGTTTCAAGCGGGATGCGACGACGCCATCATCGGCCTCGGCCAAAAAGGCCGGCTCGCTCTGAACTTTACACGCGAGGCCGAGTCAGCAGAACAAGCCATGCTGAGCGCGCTGCAGGATGTGCAACGGGCGGTTCCTGAGGCCCGCCTGGTGGAGGCCGGGCCGGATTTTGTGGGTATTTCCGACATGGCGAGCCTGCTGATGTTTTCCCGCCAGAACATGCGAAAGCTCATTCAAACCCATCTGGCCAGTTTTCCAATGCCGGTCCATGAGGGCGCGTCAGCAATCTGGCATCTGTGTGATGTCCTTGCCTGGTTCTCCGAAACACAGAAGCGAGCGATTCCGGCTGATCTAATGGACGTGGCCCGAGTAAGCATGGGCGTGAATATGGTGCGAGAAGCAGGGCGGATCGATCATCGATTGCAGGCGCAGTTAAGACAACAAAGCGCTATCGATTAATGGTATCCAACAACGCCAACATCTCCCGCTGCGGCCAGATCGCGCCTTTGACTCCCTTAACCGTGCAGGGCCTTTCCGCCAGCCACGCGCCGGTTCTGTAGGGTGCAAGATCGCTGATTGAGAGCCGGTTATACCAGATCTGATGCTCAAGATCCTGCCCCATCCGGTTCATGGTCGCCTGCACGGAACGGTCGCACTCCAAGTCGCAAACCAGTTCTGCGAGGGCGCTTTCGGCAGCGTCCATCTGTGCCTGATTCGCGCCGGACTTGAGCAGCGTGTTCATCAATGCATCCTGAAACCACCAGTCCAGCTCCGCGAAGTCCGGTTTTGTCAGGCAGGTTGCCAGCAACGGAAAGCGGGTGCTGTCGTGAACAAAAAACACGCAGTTGCGGCGCTGGATTGTGAGCAGGTTGGCGTGCCAGCCGCTAAGCGGGCTCTCAGGCTCGTCATTAGCGGCATGTGGGATCGGCAGTTTGCGTTTGAGACGAGCGGACGAATCCAGCGGCAGCTTCGTATCAAGTTTCTTTGTGCAGTGGATGCGGATCATGGTTTTCTGGCTATATATTCTATCGAAGTCTTGTTTAGGCCGACTTTGATTTGCGGTGAAATTATAAGTGCATGAAATTACAGTCAGTTATGTATCCTTGTGTGCCGCAATGCGATTACTGATCAAATAAACTTGCCGGTTTATCTGCGCTTCCACAAGAAGAGAATATGGGATACGGTTGGGTCGTTCTACCGTGACCGTCAGCAACAAGATGTACCGTGGTTACTACCGAGAAAAAGGGAATTTCACACCTGTGTCCAGTTTGCCTCCCAATGAAGTCGAGATCGTCGAGGTGTTGCGCCGCTCGGAACACGGCATGACTCTGCCGTTCATCTGCAGGGGCGACGATGGAGAGATTTATTTCGTCAAAGGCAGCGGGGCGGGCAGACAGAGTCAGATTAACGAATGGATCTCTGGCAACCTCGCTCTGGCCATGGGAATTCCCGTAGCTCCGTTCAGACTTGTCGATGTTCCCGACGAGTTAACCGATGTATTATCAGCGGAAGATGCGCTTGCGTTGGGTCGCGGCCCGGCTTTTGGATCCGTGGAGCAGAGGATAACGGAGTTGGCTTTCTCCCAGATTCATGATGTCCCATCGGAAATGCGTGGCTCTCTCCTCGTTTTCGATTGGTGGATATCGAACGTTGATCGTCAATTGACGAAAAACGGCGGAAACGCCAATCTGTTCTGGGATGCGGAAACTCAGCGCCTCGTGGTCATTGACCACAACCAGGCGTTCGACCCTGATTTCGATGCCGACCAATTTTTTCGGTATCACGCCTTCAAGGACGGCGTGCCAGATGTGTTCGATGACTTGATTGAGCGCCAGCACTATACTGAAAGGCTGGAACAGGCTTTGAGGGAGTGGGACGGCATTATCCAGGCCATTCCCGAGGAGTGGTTTTACATAGACTCTGAGATGACGATGAAACTGGACTTTGATCCGGATTCATTCCTGAAACACTTGCAGCGTTTTCGTAGCGACAACTTTTGGAACCGGAAATGACCAGGACAGCGTGCCAATACGCCATCGTGCGGTTTATGCCTTATATCGAGACGGGCGAGTTCGCCAACGTCGGTATTTTGCTGTGGGCACCGAAAACCCGCTACCTGGGCTTTAAACTGCTTCGGAAAAAGCATGCCCGTATCACCCAGTTCTTTGAGGAGCTGGACCGGGGACTGTACCTCAAAACCATGGCGAATCTGGATGCTGAGCTGCGCAGAGTACAGGGCATGCTCAAAGACCAGGTCGGCGAGTTTGGTGACAACGACCGGGATTATGGATTTCACAAAGGTCTGTTTCAGGAACTGATCCGACCCCGTGAAACCATCGTTCGTTTCAGCGAGCAGCGGGCAGTGCTGGCGGAGAATCCAGAGCAAACACTGGCTGAGCTCTACGAATATTACGTTGGCCGGAACTTCGTCACCAGGGAATATCAGGAGACCATTCTCGAGAAGGGCATCAAGCAACTCCTGGAACAGCGGGATCTGGCAAAGCGTTTTACCAAGCGTCGGATCGAAGATCAGCTATACGGAGTCACCTTCCCCTTCGTTGAGCAAAAGGACAACGAGGCCATTCGGGTAATCAAGCCCCTGTTCCTGGGGCAGACCGATTCCACGGCCATTATCGAACATGGTGGCAAGTGGAAGCTGAAAGTGGATCAGCTCCGCAAGCGGCATCTGCTGAAAGGCCCCGTGTTATTTCCGGTTAAAGGCCCGGAGCCTGGACAGGTTAATGACCTTCGTGTAGAGGCTTTCGAGGAAACCCTTGCCAACCTGGAGGGCGACGGTATCGAGATAACTCTGCACACTGAAAAAGACAGGATTCTCGAGTTTGCCGGAATGCACGCCCATTAGCGATCTCGGGCTCGTCGGCGGGTATGATTGCGCCTGCCGATTGCCCTCCCGAGGAGCTTGTAATTAATCCTTACAGGTTGCACCCCGAGCGGGTTGCAATTATCGGTACTGCAGGCGATCAGTATGCAGACAGGCTAGGTTACTTCCTCCACTTGCTCTCCCTCCTCCGGAACTTGCAGTTCGCCGGCGGGCATTCAGGAAAAAGCCTCCGCAAGCGGAGGCTTTCAAAGCTGGGTTTGGCTCAGTGCGCCAACACCCGCGAAAGAAACGCCTGGGTGCGCTCGTTCTGAGGGTTGTCGAACACATCGTCCGGTTTACCCTGTTCCACAATCTGGCCCTCGTGGATGTATATCACGCGGTCGGCCACTTCACGGGCGAAGCCCATCTCGTGGGTGACGACCATCATGGTCATGCCCTCTTTGGCCAGCTCCCGCATAACATCCAGCACTTCACCGATCATTTCCGGGTCCAGGGCTGAGGTTGGCTCGTCGAACAGCATGAGGCGCGGTTCCATCGCCAGCGCTCGGGCGATTGCGACCCGCTGTTGCTGGCCGCCGGACAGCTGGCTGGGGTACTTGTCGGCCTGGTTGCCGATGCCCACACGGTTGAGCAACCGCTCGGCGGTGGCATTGGCAACAGTTTCCGGAGCATCCTTGACCTTCTTGGGCGCCAGCATGATGTTCTTTTTCACCGTGAGGTGAGGGAAGAGGTTGAACTGTTGGAATACCATGCCGACTTCCTTGCGGATTTCAGCCAGAGCTTTCGGATTGCCGCTCTTGGGCGCGAGCTGTTGGCCGTCCACTTCCAGTGTTCCGGATTCATATTCTTCAAGGCCGTTCACACAGCGAATCAGGGTGGATTTGCCGGAGCCGCTGGCGCCGATAATAACCACCACTTCGCCCTGTTCAACGGTAAGGTCAATATCTTTGAGGACATGCAGTTTCCCGAAGTACTTGTTCATGCCCTTCATTTTTACAATCTGAGTCATGGGTAACGTTCCTTCAGACAGAAGCCAGTCCGCGGCGCTCAACGAAGCGGAGAATGATGGACAGGGACAGGGTGATGGCCAGGTAGAGGATCGCGACCACAAAATACACCTCGAAGGCGGTAAAGGTGTTGGCAATATAGATCTGGCCCTGGCGGACCAGCTCGCCGACGCCGATCACCGAGAACAGGGATGTGTCCTTGATGCTGACAATGGCCTGGTTACCCAGCGGCGGAATCATGCGACGGAACGCCTGAGGCCACACGACAGACCAGAAGGTCTGGGTTCGGGACAGCCCCAGAGAAAGCCCGGCTTCGGTCTGGCCCTTGTCGATGGACTGAACGCCACCCCGGACCACCTCGGATATGTAGGCGCCGGAGTTCAAAGCGATGGCCGCGATGCCGGCCGTCAAGGGATCAATTGGACCGCCAATCAGGTCCGGCAGGCCGTAGAAAATAAAGAGGACCTGAACCAGGATCGGAGTGCCACGAAAGATTTCGATGTAGGCGGTGGCCGGCCACCGCAGGAACCACTTCTTGTTGATGCTCAGCAGGCCAAAGAAAATGCCCAGAGCAAAACCGATCAGAAGACCGCCGAAGGAGATCAGCAGGGTGTAGGGGATCCCTTTTATCAGAAAAGGGATAGAGTCGATGGCTGCCTGCCAGTCGAACTGAAACTGGAATTCCACAATGAGAGTCTCCGCAGAGTTTTGGAGTCACGAAGTGCCGGGGCAGTGAAGCCCCGGCAAAGGGAATCAGACCTCTGGGGTCCGGGAGCCCTTACATGCCCTCGGGCATGGGGCCAAACCATTTTTCGTAGATGGTTTTGTAAGTGCCATCTTCCTTCATTGCGGCAAGGGCGTCGTTTACATCATCAACCCATTCACTGCCATTCTTGAGGGCAATACCATACTGCTGGCCTTCATACAGCGGGCCGACGGTTGTCACCTTGCCTTCACCTTTGGTGCGGGCAAAGTAGCCTACGTTTGGCGCATCGTAGAACACTGCATCAATGGCACGGGACATCAGCGCCATGTACATATCAGAGCTGCCCGGGTAGGGGGTTACACCGTCATCGGCGTCAAGGTTCTTGACCAGGTAGTCATAACTGGTGCTACCAATCTTGGTGCCGATTTTCTTGCCTTCGAGGTCGTCGAATTCGCTAACGTCGTCATTACCCTCGCGAACGAGGATTCGCAGACCCGAGTCGTAGTACGGGTCGGAGAAATCGACGATCTCTTCACGCTCTTCAGTAATCGTGATGCCGGCAATGGCAATGTCGACGTTGCCGGTTTGCAGGGCGGGGATGATGCCGTTGAAGTCCATGGTGTTGAGGTCAATTTCGAAACCTGCACGGTCGGCTACCTCGCGGATGATCTCCATATCGAAACCGATCATCTCACCGGTTTCCTGGTCCATCATTTCAAACGGAACGAAACTCGGGTCAGTGACGACGCGCAGGGTTTCTGCGCTCACGGTTCCTGCGGCAACGGTCAGTGCCAGGCTGGCGCTTACGGTCTTCAGCCACTTCGTGCTCATACAATCTCCTTTTCTTTCTTATGAGGCTCCATTTGCCCGGTAAGGCAAGCCGGACCAATCACTGCTGTTGACTGCGATCTCCGGGGAGCGTTGATGGAACTGCATCACATACACTCTAGACTATTACGCAGATGTATACAGGAAATCAAATGCTTGGCGGGGAGGTCCCGCCGGACGGGGAATAAAAAAGGGGCAGATGAAAGTGTTCATCTGCCCCTTTTATTTCGTGGAGAGCGGATAGCGCGAAGCCTTAAAACGCAATCTTCTCCCGCTCACTGATGCCCAGATTCTTCCAGATGCTGATGCTGGGCTCTACCTGATTCAGGGTGTAGAAATGCAAGCCCGGCGCGCCTGCTGCCAGGAGCTTCTCGCACATTTCGGTGACCACTTCCTCACCGAATTTGCGAATAGATTCTCTGTCGTCGCCGTAGGCTTCGAGCTGCTTGCGAATCCAGCGAGGAATTTCCGCGCCGCACATGTCGGAGAAACGAACCAGGTTGGAGAAATTGACGATGGGCATGATGCCCGGTACCACCGGAATGGTAACGCCCATTTTCTCCAGCCGGTCGATGAAGTAGAAGTAGCTGTCTGCATTAAAGAAGTACTGGGTGATGGCGCTGTTGGCACCGGCCTGAACCTTGCGGGCAAAGTTCTTCAGATCTTCTTCGGCGTTGCGGGCCTGAGGATGAAACTCAGGGTACGCGGCTACTTCCAGGTTAAACGTATCGCCGCTGTGCTCACGGATAAACTCCACCAGCTCGTTGGCGTAGCGCAGCTCACCGGCGGCACCCATACCGGAGGGCATGTCGCCCCGTAGGGCGACAATCCGGTTGATTCCGTGCTCCCGGTACAGATCCAGAAGCTCCCCGATTTCCTGGCGGGTGCCCCCGACGCAGGAAAGATGAGGTGCCGTGGAAATGCCCTGGCTATGCAGGTTGAGCACGGTCTCGATGGTGCGGTCCCGGGTGGAACCACCGGCGCCGAAGGTGACGGAGAAAAAGTCCGGATTCACCTCGGCCAGCTGGTTGCGCACGTTCTGCAGCTTTTCCTTGCCCTGGTCGGTCTTGGGCGGGAAAAACTCAAAGCTGAAACGACGCTTGAACTGTTTCTGGGATTGCATCTGTTTACCCGATCAGTACTTGTAGCTTTCTGGCTTGTACGGGCCTTCGACCGGTACACCGATGTATTTCGCCTGCTCCGGAGTCATCTTGGTGATCACGCCACCAAAGCCTTCCACCATGGCCCGGGCCACTTCCTCGTCCAGGTGCTTGGGCAGAACCTGAACGTATACGCCTTTCTCGCGGGCATCTTCCGGCAGATCGGCGAACTTGCGCTCGAACAGGTACATCTGGGCCAGAACCTGGTTGGCAAAGGAGCCATCCATGATCCGTGACGGGTGACCGGTGGCGTTGCCCAGGTTCACCAGGCGGCCTTCGGACAGCAGGATCAGGTGGTCGTTGGTGGCCTTGTCACGGTACACAACGTGCACCTGCGGCTTCACCTCGTCCCATTCCCAGTTCTTGCGCATGTAGGCGGTATCGATCTCGTTGTCGAAGTGACCGATGTTGCACACCACGGCACCGCTTTTCAGGGCTTTGAGCATGTGCGCGTCGCACACGTTCATGTTGCCGGTGGTGGTGACCAGCAGATCGGTGTTCTGCAGCAGGTCGCGGTTCACGGCAGACTCGGTACCGGTGTTCACGCCGTCAATGTACGGAGACACAACTTCGAATCCGTCCATGCAGGCTTGCATGGCACAGATGGGGTCGGCCTCGGTCACTTTTACAATCATGCCTTCCTGGCGCAGGGAAGCAGCAGAGCCCTTGCCTACATCACCATAGCCAATCACCAGGGCTTTCTTGCCTGCCATCAGGTGGTCGGTAGCGCGCTTGATGGCGTCATTCAGGCTGTGGCGACAACCGTATTTGTTGTCGTTCTTGGCCTTGGTGACCGCGTCGTTCACGTTGATGGCCGGCACCTTCAAAGTGCCCTCGCGCAGCATTTCCTGCAGACGATGCACACCGGTGGTGGTTTCTTCGGTCACGCCGTGGCAGTTAGCCAGGATTTCCGGGTACTTCTCATGGAGCAGGGCGGTCAGATCGCCGCCGTCGTCCAGAATCATGTTCGGTTCCCAGCCGTCTACATCGGCTCCGACTGTACGCTCCAGGCACCAGTCGTACTCTTCGTCGGTTTCGCCCTTCCAGGCAAACACGGGAATGCCCTGCGCGGCGATGGCGGCCGCGGCCTGGTCCTGGGTGGAGAAGATGTTGCACGAGGACCAGCGCACGTTCGCACCCAGTTCAATCAGCGTCTCGATCAACACGGCGGTCTGGATGGTCATGTGGATACAGCCCATCACATTGGCGCCTTTCAGCGGCTGCTCGGCTTTGTATTTCTCGCGGAGCTTCATCAGGGCCGGCATTTCGCCTTCAGCGATGTTGATTTCCTTGCGGCCCCAGCCGGCCAGGGAAATATCGCGAACTTTGTAGTCGTCAAAGCTGTTCAGCTTTTCTGCGGGAGTGCTCATGGTGTTCTCCTGTCAGTTCAATCAGTTTGGCTTGGGCGTATGCCTGATGACATACGCCCGAAATCGGTTTAGATACCAGCCGCATCTTTCAGGGCCGCGGCGCGATCGGTCTTCTCCCACGGGAAGGCGGTAAAGGTTTTGCCGCCAACCGTCATTTCATAGGGGTCGCGACCGAAGTGGCCGTAGGCGGCTGTTGCCCGATACATCGGATGCAGCAGGTCAAGCATGTTGGTAATCGCATACGGGCGCAGATCGAAGTTCTGGCGCACCAGTTCAATGATCTTGTCGTCGCTGATCTTGCCGGTTCCGAAGGTGTTCAGGGAGATCGACGTCGGTTGGGCTACGCCGATGGCGTAGGACACCTGGATCTCGCACTTGTCGGCCAGGCCGGCGGCGACGATGTTCTTGGCTACGTAACGGCCGGCGTAAGCGGCAGAGCGGTCAACCTTGGACGGATCCTTACCGGAGAACGCACCACCACCGTGGCGCGCCATACCGCCGTAGGTGTCGACGATGATCTTGCGGCCGGTCAGGCCACAGTCACCAACGGGGCCACCAATCACGAACTTGCCGGTCGGGTTGATGTGGAATTGAGTGTCCTTGTGCAGCAGCTCGGGCGGCAAGGCGTGCTTGACGATCAGTTCCATCACCGCTTCTTTCAGGTCTTCCTGGGTCACGTCTTCATCGTGCTGGGTGGACAGAACCACGGCGTCGATACCGGCAACCCGGCCGTTTTCGTAGCGGCAGGTCACCTGGCTCTTGGCGTCCGGGCGCAGCCACGGCAGCAGGCCGCTCTTGCGGGCCTCGGCCTGGCGCTGCACCAGACGGTGAGAGAAAGTGATCGGCGCCGGCATGAGTACGTCGGTTTCGTTGCTGGCATAGCCGAACATCAGGCCCTGATCGCCGGCACCCTGGTCTTCAGGCTTCTTGCGATCAACGCCCTGGGCGATATCGACGGACTGCTTGCCGATAATGTTGATGATGCCGCAGGTGTCGCCGTCGTAGCCCACTTTCGAGGAGGTGTAGCCGATGTCCTTGATGACACCGCGCACCAGGTCTTCCAGATCCACCCAGGCGCTGGTGGTGATCTCACCGCCAACGATGGCCACACCGGTTTTTACCATGGTCTCGCAGGCAACGCGGGCATGGGGATCGTCGGTCAGGATGGCATCCAGCACGGCATCAGAGATCTGGTCTGCCAGTTTGTCCGGATGGCCTTCAGAGACCGATTCGGAAGTGAAGATGTTGTAGTCAGCCATAGCGCATGCTCCTCTGTGAGCGATTCAAATTCAGGCCGGTAAGCGGTTTTCTTAAAGCGCTTTCCGGTATCCGGTTTGTTGGTCTGTGTGAGGATACGTAAAACTACGTATCCGTATATCAAAATTTGTTGATATTGCGATCCAGGTCGTCAAATCTGACCGCTGTGTTTCCAGAATTCCCGAACCTGGATCTGGAACCCGTTCCGCAAGCCGATAAACAGCTGTTCTCCGGCAACCAGGCCGGCGTCCGCGGCCCAGGTGGTAAGCTCTTCCGGCTCAAACCCGAGCCAGAGATCACCGCAGTTTGCTTTTGCCCAGTCCTGGTCGTGACTGCACAGGTCGCTGATTACGAAGCAGCCGCCGTTGTTCATCAACGCCGCGGCATCAAGGAAGATGTCAGCGGGGCTGGGCACGTGATGCAGAACCATATTCGCAACGACCAGGTCGAAGGCGTCGCCCCTGGCCAGCAGGGTGTCGGTAACACCTTCTATCAGGTCGATGTTGTTCAGCCGTTCGTCAATGCAGGTGCGGGTGGCCTTGGCCAGCATGTCCCGGCTGTTATCCAGGGCAACCACATGCCCACAAAGCTCTGCCAGAACCGGTAGGAAGGCACCTTCGCCGGGGCCGATTTCCAGTGCGGCCTGCCATTGATGTTTGCGGGACCGTTTGCGGATCATTTCCGCGACCGGCTCTGCGTAAAGATCAAAAGCGGCGATCAGTTCCTGCTGCTCGCGGAACTGCTCTGCATGCCGGGCGAAGAAAGCCTGGGACTGGTCTGCGCGCTGAGTGCGAATGGCCTCAATGCGCTCCTGCAGATGTGGTGGCAGTGGCACCCGGTCTACCGCTTCAAATATCTGTCGGATGGTCTGGTCGGTTGGCTTGTCGCTGTCCAGGTGCAGCGGGCGGCGATAGAAAATCGCATTGCCTTCACGCTGGGGCTCAAGCAGACCAGCCTTGTTCATTACCTTCAGGTGGTGGCTCATACCGGACTGGCGCATATCAAACAACTGGCTGAGCTCCAGAACTCCGAACGTATCCCGTCTCAACACACGCAGAATCTCCAGCCGCAACGGATCCCCGCCCGCTTTGAAGATCGGGGCCAGTGCGTCCACGGAGGACAGGTTGTCGGCGTATGTGTTCATGGATGTCATGGAAACGAAGTGTAGGGGGCTTCGGGTGGTCAATCAATAGGCATATCAAAAAATTTTGATATAGATTTATCGTTCTTTGAAATCAGACCTTTCGGAAATCCACAGGCAAACAATCGTGAAACAGGCGCATGCCGATTTGCCCCGGCACACACTAATCGGCGAAAATACGCGCCTCATTTTGATCGCCCTTTAATCACTACGAATTCTTTTCCTGCAAAACACTGGAGAAACGTCAATGCCGTCTCGTAAAGATCTCGCCAACGCCATTCGCGCGCTGAGCATGGATGCGGTTCAGAAAGCCAAGTCCGGCCACCCGGGTGCGCCCATGGGTATGGCGGATATCGCCGAGGTTCTGTGGAACGATTACCTGAGCCACAACCCGGCCAACCCTCAGTGGGCCAACCGGGACCGCTTCGTGCTGTCCAACGGTCACGGCTCCATGCTGCAGTACTCCCTGCTGCACCTGAGCGGTTACGACGTTTCCATCGAAGACATCAAGAACTTCCGTCAGTTGCACTCCAAGACGCCGGGCCACCCCGAGTACGGCTACACCCCGGGTATCGAAACCACCACCGGCCCCCTGGGCCAGGGTATTGCCAACGCCGTTGGTTTCGCCATTGCCGAGAAGTCCCTGGCAGCGCAGTTCAACCGTCCGGGCCACGAGATCGTTGACCACTACACCTACGCGTTCCTCGGCGACGGCTGCCTGATGGAAGGCATCTCTCACGAAGTTGCCTCCCTGGCAGGCACCCTCGGCCTCGGCAAGCTTGTGTTCTTCTATGACGACAACGGCATCTCCATCGATGGCGAAGTGGATGGCTGGTTTACTGATAACACCCCGCAGCGTTTCGAGTCTTACGGCTGGCAGGTGATTCCCGCAGTCGACGGCCATGATGCTGACGCCATTCGCGCCGCGATCGAAGCCGCCCGTGCCAACACCGAACAGCCCACGCTGATCTGCTGCAAGACCATCATCGGCTTTGGTTCCCCGAACAAACAGGGCAAGGAAAGCTGTCACGGTGCCCCCCTGGGTGACGACGAAATCACCCTGACCCGCGAGCAGTTGGGCTGGCAGTACGGTCCGTTCGAAATTCCGGCCGACATCGCCAGTGCCTGGAACGCCCGTGAAAAAGGTGCCGCTGCCCAGTCCGAGTGGGAACAGAAGTTTGCCGCCTACGAAAAAGCGGAGCCGGAACTGGCGGCTGAGTTCAAGCGCCGCATGGCTGGCGACCTGCCCGCCGACTTTGCCGAGAAGGCCCAGGCTTACATCCAGGAATGCCAGGACAAGGCCGAGACTGTGGCTTCCCGCAAGGCGTCCCAGAACACTCTGAACGCTTACGGCCCGCTGCTGCCGGAACTGATGGGCGGCTCTGCCGACCTGGCCGGTTCCAACCTGACTATCTGGTCCGACACCAAGGGTCTGACCAAGGAAGATGCCAGCGGTAACTACATCTATTACGGTGTCCGTGAATTCGGCATGGCTGCGATCATGAACGGCATCGCCCTGCACTGCGGTTTCGTGCCCTACGGCGCGACCTTCCTGATCTTCATGGAATATTGCCGCAACGCCGTGCGCATGGCTGCGCTGATGAAGCAGCGTTCCATCTTCGTGTTCACCCACGACTCCATCGGCCTGGGTGAAGATGGCCCGACTCACCAGCCTATCGAGCAGATGGCCAGTCTGCGCACCACGCCCAACATGAGCATGTGGCGTCCGGCGGATACTGTTGAATCCGCAGTGGCCTGGAAAGCAGCTCTTGAGCGCACCGATGGCCCGACCGCCATGGTCTTCTCCCGTCAGGGGCTGCCGGCACAGCCGCGCGATGCCCAACAGCTGGCGGACGTAGCCAAGGGCGCCTATATCCTGTCAGACAGCGAAGGCACGCCGGACCTGATCCTGATTGCCACCGGCTCCGAAGTCGGCCTGGCGCAGGATGCGGCTGCCCAGCTTCGTGATCAGGGCAAGAACGTGCGCGTGGTTTCCATGCCGTCCACGGACGTGTTCGATGCCCAGAGCGCCGAGTACAAGCAGCAGGTCCTGCCGCTGGATGTCACCAACCGCATCGCCATTGAAGCCGGCATTGCCGATTACTGGTACAAGTACGTTGGCCTGGACGGTCGCATCATCGGCATGACCACCTTTGGTGAGTCCGCCCCGGCCGGTGAGCTGTTCAAGGAATTCGGCTTTACCGTCGACAATGTCCTGGAAGTGGCTGCTGAGCTTCTGGACGCCTGATGACGGACTCTGCGCCTTTTCGTGTCGCCATCAACGGGTACGGCCGAATCGGCCAGTGCGTGTTGCGTGCGCTTTATGAAAACGGCTTCCGCGATCACCTTCAGGTGGTCGCGATCAACGAGTTGTCGGATATCGACACCATTGCCCACCTGACCCGATACGATTCCACCCACGGGCGTTTCCAGGGTGACATTTCGGTATCGGGTCAGGACCTGATGGTCAATGGCGATGCCATCCGCGTGTTGAGTCACGCTGACCCGGCAGAGCTGCCCTGGCGCCTGCTTGATGTCGATCTGGTACTGGAATGTTCCGGCGCCTTCTCGGATCGTGCTACGGCCGAGAAGCACATCGATTCCGGGGCCAGACGCCTGCTCTTCTCGCAGCCGGCCGAGTCCGATGTGGACCGCACCGTTGTCTACGGGGTCAACCACGCTGATCTCACACCGGAAGACGTGATCGTTGCAGCCGCCTCCTGCACCACCAACTGCCTGGTGCCTGTGATCAAGGTGCTGGACGACGCCTTTGGCGTGCAGCAGGGCAGTACCACCACGATTCACGCGGCCATGAATGACCAGCCGGTTATCGATGCCTACCACCACCAGGATTTGCGACGAACCCGCAGCGCCCTGCACAACATCGTTCCGGTGGAAACCGGTCTTGCGAAAGGTATTGAGCGGTTGCTGCCGAGCATGGAAGGCAAGTTCAGTTCGGTCGCCATGCGGGTGCCGACCATGAATGTCTCCGCCATCGACATGGTGGTGAACGTGGGCAAAGCCACCAACGTGGCAGCGGTGAACAACCTGTTAGAAGAGGCCGCCAACGGCCCGTTAAAGAGCATACTCGGCTATACCGACGAACTGCTGGCCAGCTCCGACTTCAACCACGATGCCCACTCCGGCGTGGTGGATGGCGGCCAGACCCGGGTCACCGGGGGCACCATGGTGAAAGTGCTGTGTTGGTTCGATAATGAGTGGGGGTTCGCGAACCGGATGCTCGATGTCAGCAAAAGCTGGTTAACCAAACATTCTTAATCTGAAATTTTGTTGAAGGGACGAACGTTATGGCCATCAAGAGAATGACCGACCTTAACCTCGCCGGTAAGCGAGTGCTGATCCGCGAAGATTTGAACGTGCCGGTCAAGGACGGCAAAGTCTCCAGTGACGCCCGCATTCGCGCGTCACTGCCCACCATCAAGGCGGCTAAAGACGCGGGCGCCAAAGTCATGCTGATGTCCCATCTGGGCCGCCCGGAGGAAGGCGTTTACGACGAAGCCTCCTCCATGAAGCCGGTCGCCGACCACCTGACCAAGGTGCTGGGCCAGGAAGTTCGCCTGATCAAGGACTATCTGGACGGCGTTGAAGTCGCCGATGGCGAAGTTGTCCTGTTCGAGAACGTTCGCTTCAACAAGGGCGAAAAGAAAGACAACGAAGACCTCGCGAAGAAGTACGCGGCCCTGTGCGATGTCTACGTCATGGACGCCTTCGGCACGGCGCACCGCGCCCAGGCCTCCACCCACGGCGTGGCGAGATTCGCCCCAGAGGCCTGCGCCGGCCCGCTGCTGGCGGCCGAGCTTGAAGCCCTTGGCAAAGCCCTGGACAACCCGGCCAAACCGGTGGTTGCCATCGTTGGCGGCTCCAAGGTTTCTACCAAACTGGACGTGCTCAACGCGCTTGAAAAAGTTTGTGACTCCATCATCGTGGGCGGCGGCATCGCCAACACCTTCCTGGCCGCTGCTGGTCACCCGGTGGGCAAGTCCCTGTGCGAGCATGACCTGATCGACACCGCCAAAGAGATCGCCAGTCGCGTTGAAATCCCGCTGCCGGTCGACGTGGTTGTTGCCAGCGAGTTCGCCGAAACCGCCACCGCAACCACCAAGAACATCGCCGACGTCAGCGACGACGACATGATCCTCGACGTAGGCCCGGAAACCGCCGGCAAGTTCGCCGACGTACTGAAGAACGCCAAAACCATCCTCTGGAACGGCCCGGTTGGTGTTTTCGAATTCGACCAGTTCGGCAACGGCACCAAAGCTCTGGCCGAAGCCATCGCCGAAAGCGACGCCTTCTCCCTCGCTGGCGGTGGTGACACCGTCGCCGCCGTTGACAAGTACGGCGTTGCTGACAAAATCTCGTATATCTCCACCGGTGGTGGCGCGTTCCTGGAATTCGTAGAAGGTAAGACGCTCCCGGCAGTAGCCGTGCTGGAAGAACGCGGCGCGTAACGAGTTACTGAAAGAATCCAACTATCCCCAAAGTCCAAATGAAGGAGACGACCCATGGCCCTGATTTCGATGCGGCAAATGCTGGATCACGCCGCCGAGCATGGTTACGGTGTGCCAGCCTTTAACGTCAACAACCTGGAACAGATGCGCGCCATCATGGAAGCCGCCGACAAAACCGATTCGCCGGTGATTGTCCAGGCCTCCGCCGGTGCCCGTAAGTACGCTGGCGCTCCCTTCCTGCGCCATCTGATCCTGGCGGCCATCGAGGAATTCCCGCACATCCCGGTGGTCATGCACCAGGACCACGGCACCAGCCCCTCCGTGTGCCAGCGCTCCATCCAGCTGGGCTTCAGCTCCGTGATGATGGACGGCTCCCTCGGTGAAGACGGTAAAACCCCCACCGACTACGAATACAACGTTGATGTTACCCGTCGCACCGTTGAAATGGCCCACGCCTGCGGTGTCTCCGTAGAAGGCGAGCTGGGTTGCCTGGGTTCTCTCGAAACCGGCCAGGCCGGTGAAGAAGACGGCATCGGTGCCGAAGGTACCCTGGATCACAGCCAGATGCTGACCGACCCGGAAGAAGCGGCGGACTTCGTCAAGAAAACCCACGTTGATGCCCTGGCCATTGCCATCGGCACCAGCCACGGCGCCTACAAGTTCACCCGTCCGCCCACAGGCGACATCCTGGCCATCGACCAGATCAAAGCCATCCACGCTCGCATCCCGGACACCCACCTGGTTATGCACGGCTCCAGCTCCGTACCCCAGGAGTGGCTGAAGATCATCAACGAATACGGTGGCGAGATTCCGGAAACCTATGGTGTGCCGGTCGAAGAAATTGTAGAGGGCATCAAGCACGGCGTGCGCAAGGTCAACATTGATACCGACCTGCGTCTGGCCAGCACTGGCGCCGTTCGTCGCTTCCTGGCTGAGAACCCGGCCGAGTTCGACCCGCGCAAATTCCTCAAGGAAACGATGAAGGCCATGACCGAAGTGTGCATCGCACGCTACGAAGCCTTCGGTTGTGCCGGCAACGCCAGCAAAATCAAGCCGGTGAACCTTGAACGCATGTTCGAGCGTTACGCCTCCGGTGAGCTGGATCCGAAAGTTAAGTAAGTTATGTTATTCATTTGGGGCGGATCTCCGCCCCAAATGCCTGACCCACCTCAAGTACGAACGACCTTCCCCTTGTAATTTCCCCAATCTCATCAAATATAGTGGTTAGTAAGCGGGCGTACGCCCAGCAGAATAACCAGTGGTGAGGATCCTGATGGACTTCAAAGACTATTACGCCGTGCTCGGTGTGAGTGAGTCTGCCTCCGCCGAGGAGATAAAAAAAGCCTACCGAAAGCTGGCACGGAAATACCATCCGGATGTCAGTAAGGAAGAGGACGCCGACACCAAATTCAAGGAAGTGGGTGAAGCCTACGAAGTACTGAAAGATCCCGAGAAGCGCGCGGAGTACGACCAGCTGCGTAAATACGGCGCCAGGGCGGATGGTTCTTTCGAGCCGCCTCCGGGCTGGCAAAGCGGTGCCGGTTTCGGTGGCGGAGGTTATACCGATGCCGACGCGCGCCAGTTCAGCGACTTCTTCGAGGAGATATTCGGCGGTGGTCGCCAGGGCGGTTTCTCCGGGGGCTACGGTGGTGGCGGTTTCCGCCAGAACATGAGAATGCGCGGTGAGGACGTGCACGCCAGGATTGCGCTGTTCCTGGAAGAAGCGTTTCACGGCTGTGAAAAGCAGGTTTCTTTTGCGGTACATGAGGCCGATGAGCATGGCCGGGTGATGCCGCGGCAAAAGACCCTGAAAGTGAAGATTCCCGCAGGCATGCGCGAGGGCCAGCATATTCGCCTCAAAGGCCAGGGGGCGCCGGGCGTTGGTGGCGGAGAACCAGGCGATCTGTTCATTGAAGTGGAGCTGGCACCCCATCCGCATTTCACGGTGGAGGGCCGGGACGTATTGGTCACGGTTCCGATCGCCCCCTGGGAGGCCGCTCTGGGGGCAACGGTGACCGTGCCAACGATTGGCTCAAAGGTGAAGGTGAAGGTGCCGAAGGGCTCCACCAGTGGACGGAAGCTGCGCCTCAAGGGTAAGGGTTTCCCGGGCAAGCACCCGGGCGATCAGATTGTCATCCTGCAGATTGCCATGCCCGAGAAACACAGCCCTGAGGCCGAAAAGCTCTACGAGCAGCTGGCCGAGGCCGAGAAGCAATTCAATCCACGCAGCAAGCTTCACGTGTGAGCGGGAGTAAGGTATGAGCAAGCAGGATCATATTTTGACGGTAGAGGTGGTCGACCAGGATGGCAGCACCTTCACCCTGCGTGAAATATGCGAGCGTGGCGAGTGCCATGCCGAGTTTGTCATAAAACTGGTGGACTACGGGATCATTGCCCCGCTGGAAGATTACCCGGAGGCACGGCAATGGGAGTTCGATGTCGCTGCCCTGAGCCGATTGCGCAAAGCGCAGAGATTACAGAGGGACCTGAAAATGAATCTGCCCGGCCTGGCCATGTCTCTGGAACTGCTCGATGAGGTGGAGGAAATGCGTCGGGAAGTGGCCCGTCTCAATCACCGCATCCGGCAATTGATGGGGGAGTAAACGCTCCCCCCGCTTATTTCTTTTCGTCCAGCGCCTGGATCTCGGCGTAGATCTTTTCTGCCTCCTCCATGAGGGTTCCATGAGTTCTCAGATCGCCATTGCGCTGGGCATCCAGTGCCTTGGCGAGCTTCGCCTCGTATTGTTTCTGCAGTTTTTTCTTCGGATCGCCTTTCAAAAATCCCAACATCGTAATGAACCTGTTTTGGCTGAACGTTCAAAGATTTACGTTTTTTGCTCCATAAAGTTCACAAAATTTTCATGATCAAAAACTGGACAGCCATAAATAATGGGATTAAATTCCCAAATAAAGATATGGGAAAAAATCCCATTTTATTGTCGGGTGCTAAGACGTGGTCGCCCGGGGACGCAACAACAAGCCTGGAGAAGAACGATGAATCGCAAACCTTTAGCAATTGCAGTGAAACTGGCCATGACCGGCGCTCTTGCTGGCGCGCTCGCCGCTTGCGGAGGCGGTGGCTCTGGAGACGCCTCAACAAGTGATGCTTCATCGGGGACCAGTGTCGGGGCGGTATCCGGTTTCGGCAGTGTTTACGTGAACGGTACCCGATTTGAGACCAACGGCAGCGTTAGCAGCGACGATGGCCTGGAACGCGAGGATCAGCTCGAAAAGGGCATGATCCTCAAAATTGAGGGCGATTGGGATGACAGTGGTCAGGGGCGGGCGGACAAAGTCAGTTATGACGATACCCTGCGCGGGCCGATTTCCGGCATGAGTTGGGATGAGGTTACCCGCACCGGAACTCTGACCATGCTTGGCCAGAGCATTGCCCTGGATGGCAAAACCGTCTTCCGCGGCGCAACACCAACGGCTCTTGCCGACAACCCCCAGGGCTATCGTATAAGGGTCAGCGCCTGGCGTCTTGAGGATGGCAGCTTCCGGGCAAGCTTTGTTGGTGCCCGGGCCATTGGCCTGGAATTCGATGACAACAACGAAGTAGAAATCGAAGGCGTTGTTGCCGATCTGGACACAAGCGCCCAGACCTTCACCATCAACGGTTTTATTATCGATTACACCAGTGCGGTAGGAGACGATGATTTCTCCCTCGATGACCTGGCAAACGGAATCGCTGTCGAAGTGGAAGGGACGCTGAACGGCAACACCATCTTGGCCGAGGAAATCGATGATGAGGATGACCTCTTCGACGATGATGACGATGTCGAAATCTCCGGAAGCATTTATGACTATGACGCCGCCAGCGGACAGTTCTCGGTAAATGGGGTGCGCGTCCAGATTGATGGGGGCACCGAGTTCGACGATCTCCGCGAAAGCAGCCTTGCGGATGGCCTGTTCGTGAAAGTGGAAGGGGATTTCCGCAATGGCGTCCTGGTGGCTGAAGAGATCGAAGGCCGGGATTCCGATGCCGAGCTGGATGGTCGCATCGAGTCTCTTGATCTGACCAATGAAACCATGGTCGTCAGTGGCGTCCGGGTTCAGCTGACCGGCAACACCCTGATTGATGACGACGACGATGACGAAGATGGCCTTCGCAGTCGCGTCCAGGATATCCAGAGCCTGCAGGTGGGTGACTATCTCGAAATTGAAGGTCGCCAGCAGAGCAGTGAAGGCGGATTCCTCGAGGCCATCAGCATCGAGCGTGAGGATGACGATGACGATGACGATTTTGAGCTTGAGGCACGGGTGAGTGCCATCGGAGCCGATTCCATCACCATCATGAATCTTGAGGTGCTCCGAAATGGCTACAGCCTGTCCGGCGCCCAGGTTGGTGATGAAGTGGAAATCGAGTATCGCCAGACCAGCGGTGGCGAGTATGAGCTCACCGACAACGTCGAAGTCGATGACGATAGTGACGACGGCAATGGCAGCAATGATGATTGATCAGTGAGCCGAAGGTGCGGGTCGGACAGTTGTCGGCCCGCATCCTGGCTTTCGAAGTCGCTATGGGAATACAATCCCAAACATGAAAAAGCCCAACCCCCTGCATCAAGCGCTGTTTCGCATTCTGCGCCCTCTGGCGAGGTTGCTGTTGCGCAATGGTATTCCTTTTGGTGAGTTCTCCGAGCTGGTTAAACGTGCCTACGTGGAAGCCGCCCTGGAGGACTTCACCGACGACCGGAGAAAGCCCACGGACTCACGGGCTGCAGTCATGACCGGGCTGACCCGCAAGGAAGTCAAACGCCAGCGGGAGATCCTGGCAGGGGAGGATGCTGGGAGCCGCGACGTGCTCCATACCAACCGGGCGTCCCGGGTGGTATCGGGCTGGGTCCACGATGCGGTGTTTCAGGCCAAGGACGGAGAGCCTGCCATGCTGGCTTTCGACGGGCCTGCAAGCTTCAGCGAGCTGGTCAAACGCTACAGCGGCGACATGCCGCCCCGTTCCGTGCTGGATGAACTGCTTCGGGTGGGGGTGGTTTCCGTGGAGGGGGAATCTGGCCGCCTGGTCCTGCAGCAAAGGGCCTTTGTCCCGGCCGGAGACAGCGAGGAAATGCTGCAGATTTTCGGTGAGGACGTATCGGATCTCATCGCAACCATTGATCACAATCTGGTCAGTGACGAGTCCGGGCAGCCACCTCTGTTCCAGAGAACCCTGACCTACAACAATATCCCTCCGGAAGTGATGGAGCGCTGGCGCAGGCATGCAGCCGAACGTTCCCAGTCTCTTCTGGAAGAACTGGACAAGTGGCTTGGTCCCCATGATCGGGATATATCCGGTCAAGAGCCTGAAAGTGTATCCGGTGAGCCCGTCCGAACCGGCGTGAGCATCTTCTTCTTTGAAGAGCCCGCCGGAAAAGGCGGCCGGGGTGGGGAATAAAAAAGTTTCCGCAGGCGCTTTAAACAAGCGATATGACAGATGCCGGCCAGGAACGCCGGTTACGGAGATAAAGGTTATGAAACGGCACTTCTGCAATCGTGTTATTGGGCTGGCAGCCGGCACAGTGGTCTTCGGGGCGATCTCCGCCTGCGGTGGCGCTGGCGGAGGCCTTGATGTTGCCGATGGTGGTATCCGGGGCACCGGGTCCAGCGTTGGTCCGGTTTCCGGATTCGGAAGTGTTTTTGTTAATGGCGTTGAATTCAGCACCGATGACATTCCGAATCGGGAAGTGGAAAGCAATGACGGCATCACTGCTGAAGGCCTTCTGAGTGAAGGAATGATTCTCAGGGTTGAAGGCGAGTGGTTTGATGATGGCGAAGGCACGGCCGAGAAGCTCAGTTACGACGATACATTGCGGGGTCCGGTAGACCTAGTGACCGCCGATCCAAGTGGTGCCGGTGAATTCGTGACCCTTTCAGTGATGGGGCAATCCGTGCGGGTTGATCGCCAGACGGTGGTTCGCGGCACAACTTACGCCACACTGCTTGGCGAACCCTCTATCACAGATCATGTCCGTGTCAGCGCCTGGCGTCAGGCCGATGGCTCCTATCGGGCCGGCTACATCGCGGTCATCAATCCGGATCTGACTAGTATCGAGTTGGAAGGCACATTGTCAGCGGTGGATATATCCCAGAATCAATTCACGATTGGCACGATCACCGTTGAATATGATGAGAACAGCGTCAGTTTCGGATCAGACCTGACCGAGGCGAACCTGATCAACGGCGCTGTCCTGGAGGTAGAGGGAACCCTGTCAGGAAGCGTGTTGACTGCCGCTACCATTGACCGGGACGACGCCCGACGCTTCAGTCGCAGCAGTGCTGACGATATCGAGTTCACCGCGATAATTGATGCGCCCTATACCGCTTCCGGTATCAGCTCACGCCCGGGAGAGTTTACGATGGGAGGTCTGACCGTTCGGGTGACAGATGCAACCGAACTGGATGACAGCATTACTCTCGACGAGCTTACCGAAGGGCTCCTGATACAGGTGGAAGGGCAGTTCGTCTCGGATACGGTTGTTGAAGCGGAGGAAATTGAACTCCGGGACGGCAATGCGAAAGTGAAGGGAGTAGTTTCTTCCTCTGCTGACAACTCTTTCCTAGTCGGCGGTGTTGAAGTTCGGATTTCGTCGACGACTGCCTTCACTGTCGAAGACGGCTCTGGTATCTCATTCCAGACCCTCCCCATTGGTTCGACCACAGTGGAGGTCGAGGGCATTGAGAAAGAGCAGGGTGCAGATGTATTTATCGAAGCTTTGAAGGTGGAGGTTGATGACGAAATTGCAGATTTCGATGATCGAGATCTTTACGAGCTTGAAGGAAAGCTTACGAGCATCACTCCGAGCACCATCACGGTTCTCGGTGTATCGATCGATGCCGGACCAGCGGTTTACGACAGTAATACTCAAAGTGAAATTATTGATCGTTTTGATGATGGCGAGCTTTTGATTCTCGAAGTTGAATATTCGAGGAACGGGAACAACTTCATCGCCGACGAAATCGATCTGGAAGAAAGCGATGACGATTAACTACAAAACCCGTACATAAATGCGGCCCACTCCGGCCCGGGTTTTGCTATACATACGGACACGCCAGGCAGGGACGCTGTTGCCGACTGTGCAGGATGCATGAAGCACACATGCTAGCGGAGTCCGTATGTCACTCAGTTTTATCCGGCGGCTGATCTCTAGCCGCCTTCTCCGACCGGTTTTTGTTGTTCTGGTCGTTGCCGGTCTGGTTCAGGTCCTGGTCAGCCAGTGGCTGATTTCCAGCCAGGTAGAGCGCCTGGTAGACACCGCAGGGTCCGCCCTTGAGGCCAGCAGCCAGCAGGTCAGTGCCTCCTTCGGGGATACCCGTGAGGATGTCCGATCCCGCCTGGAGACCATGCGGCAGAAGACCACCGAGGAACTCTCCGCCGAACTCACCCGCCAGCAGACGGCGCAGCAGGAACGCGTTGCCGGCAACGTTCGCACTGCTGTCATGGCGGAAGCCCAGGGTCTGGCTGATGTCCTCGCCGCTGTTGCGGCCCCGCTGATCTGGGATCGGGATGTCCCGCGCCTCACCGATCTTGTCGAACTGGCCGACGCCCGTGAATCGGTTCTGTTTGCCGTGTATTACGACCAGTACGGTGAACGCCTGACCCGTTATGTGGACCGCACCGATGACCGGGTGCGCACCTTAATGGAGCAGGGGGAAGGTCGTGGTGCGGCAAATCGGGTCCTGGATGCGGCAAGTCGCGACCCCAACGTGGTCATCATTACGGCCGATATCGCTCCCCAGGGTTCCGCCATTGGTCAGCTGAAGCTGGGACTGTCGCTCGAAGGCATCAATCAGGACCTGGCGGCTCTGGAGCAGGAATTCAGCACTACCATCACCGGCAGCATCGACGCGCTGCATGACACCCTGGAAGCAGAAACCGAACAGGTTAACCGGCGCCTTCAGCAGCAGTTGGCGAGTATGGACGCTGACACTCGCTCCAGAATCCAGAACACTGTGGAGGCGTTGAATACCGAAGCCTCGAGCCTCTCCGCCAATTTGAGCATGTTGGCAATCGGTTCCGTGGTGGTTCTGATCCTGCTGGTGGCCCTGGTGCTCGGCGGAGGCTTGCTGCCCAGAGTTTTCCGTTTGAGCTCGGCGATCTGGGGTATCGTCGATGGCGAGGCCGATCTTACCCGCCGGGTGTCCATGAAAGGCAAGGATGAGCTTACTGAGATGGCCGAGGGCGTGAACCGTTTCATTGCCCGTATCCAGGAGCTGGTCTCCGACGTGAAAGAGTCTGCCGAATCGGCCGCCGGCCAGGCCCAGGCTCAGGGTGACATCAGCCGCACTGCGGTGGCGGCCGTGAACCGTCAGGAACAGGAAGTGGCGGAGGTGTCCGGCACCATGGAAGCCATGTCCCGCAGCATCTCTGAGGTGGCTGAGAACATACAGGACATCGCCGGATCGGTGAGTAATGTCAGTTCCGAGAGCGAGGCCACCGCCGGTATTTCCCGGGATGTGCGAAACCGGCTGGATCAGGTGGTCCGTAACGTTGAGCAGGCAGTAGATGCGGTTAATCAGCTGGACCACCAGAGCAAGGAAATCGGTTCGGTGCTGTCGGTGATCGGTGCCATCGCAGAGCAAACCAACCTGCTGGCTCTCAACGCCGCTATTGAGGCGGCCCGCGCAGGAGAATCCGGCCGGGGCTTCGCCGTGGTGGCCGATGAGGTCCGCACCCTGGCAAGCCGGACCCAGGAGTCCACCACGGAGATCCAGTCCATCATTGAGCGTTTGCAGAAGGGCAGCCAACAGGCGGTCAGCGCTATCGGTGAAGTGTCAGGCCAGGTTGCAGAGTCGTCGTCGGAATTCCGTCGGGCTGACGAGCATTTCGACCGGATCAACCAGCTGCTCAGCAGCCTTCAGGATCGGGCCATGGCTATTTCATCCGTGGCGGAAGAGCAGGGCCGGCATGCCATTGAAGTCAGTGTGAGCGTGAGCGATATTGCAGGCTCATCCCGCCAGACGGTAGAAGCCATTGAGCGCTCCGACGAGGCCAGCGGCCAGATTGCCCGGACACTGACCTCGTTGAAGGATAAAGCCTCACAGTTCCAGGTTTAGGAACCTGTCGATAACAGGCGCTCCCGGGCGTTTCTGTACTCCTCGGTCAGACGGCTCACCAGTTCCGAGACGGACAGCACGTCGTGGATCTGGCTGACCCCCTGGCCGGCGGACCACACGGTTTTCCAGGCCTTTGCTTCATCATCAATAGGCTTCAGTTTTTCGCCGTAGTTGATCTCGCCGGCCTGGTTCAGTTCGTCCATGGGGAAGCCGGCCGCTTCCAGGCTCTGGCGCATAAAACTGGCGGGCACACCGGATACTGCCGGCGTATGAATAATGTCGCCTGAAACCGCTTCAATGATCATGTTCCGGTAGGCCTCGTCGGCCTGGGACTCGAACGTGTTTATAAAACGGGTACCCAGGTAGGCCAGGTCCGCACCGAGGGCCTGGGCCGCCAGCAGATCCTCACCATGGGATAGCCCCCCGGCCAGCAAAATCGTGCCGTCAAAGACTTCCCGGATTTCATGCACCAGAACGAACGGGTTGATGGTGCCCGCATGGCCACCGGCACCCGCTGCCACGGCAATAATGCCGTCCACACCGGCTTCGGCCGCCTTGCGGGCATGCTTCTGGTTGGTCACGTCATGGAACACCACCCCGCCGTAGCTGTGCACCGCCTCCACCACCTGGCTGGCGGCGCCCAGGGAGGTGATGATCATGGGCACCTTATGTTTAACACACAGTTCCAGGTCTGCCTGCCAGCGCGGATTGGTCCGGTGCACGATCAGGTTCACGGCGTAGGGCGCCGTTTTTGCTTCCGGATTGGCGCTTCGGTAAGCGGCCAGCTCTTCGTTCATCTGGATGAGCCACTCCTCAAAGCCCTCGCTGGTGCGTTGGTTCAAAGCCGGGAAACTGCCAACGATGCCCTGCTTGCAGCAGGCGAGCGCCAGTTCGGGCCCAGAGATCAGAAACATGGGTGCGGCCACCAGGGGCAGTGAGAGAGAGTCTGTCAGGGAAGCGGGCAATGGCATGAGGATTCCTTAATTTTTGTTGGAACTTTTGTAGAATATAAAGGATCTTAGCGTGCCACGCTCGATCTGAAAACGGTCGCGAGCTAATTAATTCCGGAAACCATAAACACAATAAGGAGTCCCTCCATGGGTGAAGCAAAACGTCGCAAGGAAACCGGTGCGCCGCCGCCCCAAAAAGGAAAATCAAACAAGCTTTTGTATGCGGGTATCGGACTGCTTGCGCTTGCGGCAGTGCTTCTTGGCGTATTTTTCCTGACCGCTCCACCAAAACCAACGTCTGACGGGCTGCCTGTGGCCGCTCCGAATGCCGAGGACTTCCCCGCCCAGTTGGACCAGTTCGGTGTCTCCGTGGGTCCCGACGACGCACCGGTCGTGGTGCGTGAGTTTGCCGACTATCAATGCCCCGCCTGCGGCAACTTTGCCTCTGCCAGCAAGCAGTTGAAGGAAGAGTATGTGGCTGAGGGCAAGGTTCGCTTTGTCTACTTTGATCTGCCATTACAGCAGCATCAGAACGCCATGCCAGCCGCCCAGGCAGCACGCTGTGCCGGGGATCAGGACGCCTACTGGGCCATGCACGAACGCCTGTACGATTCCCAGACCGAGTGGAGCGGCTCGAACGATCCGGTTGCCACCTTTACCCGCTACGCCGGTGCTCTGGGCCTTGAAGAGCGGCGCTTCCGCCGGTGCATGACCACCGAGTTGCACCGGGAAGCTGTCGAGCAGAGCCGCCAAGTGGCCATGCAGCTTCGGGTAACCAGTACGCCGACGGTTCTGGTGGATAACATCCGCCTGACCCGTCCCGGCTGGGGCCAACTTTCCGCCGTCGTTGAGCGCGAACTGGCCAACGGGGCGGAGTGACCTGTTGAACCCCGGGTAACCCCGCACTTGATCGTGAGCCTGAGTTGGTTAAAATTTGCGCCCTCTCAGGCTCCCGCCTCAGATGAACCTCTAAACCATGCTCCGGATTTACGGTCCGGCCCGCAGGAGAACATGATGAGCAACAATGTTGTTGTCTGCGCACTGTACAAGTTCGCAGTCCTGAACGATTACAAATCCCTCCGCCAGCCGCTGCTGGATCTGATGCTTGATAAAGACGTGCATGGCACTTTGCTGCTGGCGCGCGAAGGCATCAACGGTACCATTGCCGGCAGCCGCGAAGGCATTGATGCCGTGAAAGCCTGGATCGCCAGCGACGAGCGGTTCGACGGCATTGATTACAAAGAGTCCTTTGTGGACATCCAGCCGTTCAAACGCACCAAAGTGAAGCTCAAGAAAGAGATCGTCACCATGGGTGTGGACGGTATTGATCCGAAGCGGATTGTCGGCACGTATGTGGATCCGAAAGAATGGAACAAACTGATTTCCGATCCGGATGTGGTGCTGGTGGATACCCGCAACCAGTACGAAGTGGAAATCGGCACCTTTGAAAATGCCGTCAATCCGGCCACTGATACCTTCCGGGAGTTCCCGGAATACGTGAAACAGAACCTGGATCCTTCGAAGCACAAGAAGGTGGCGATGTTCTGTACCGGTGGAATCCGCTGCGAGAAATCCACCGCGTATCTGAAGGAGCAGGGTTTCGAGGAGGTCTATCACCTCAAGGGTGGCATCCTGAAATACCTGGAAGAGGTACCGGAAGAGCAGAGCCTGTGGCACGGAGAGTGCTTTGTTTTTGATGACCGGGTAACGGTTAACCACCGGCTGGAGCGTGGCGATTACGACCAGTGCCATGCCTGCCGCAGGCCGATTACCGAAGAAGACAAGCAGCGCCCCGAATATGAACAGGGTGTGAGCTGCCATCAGTGCATCGAATCGCTGACCGAAGAGCAGAAAGCCCGGTTTGCCGAGCGTGAACGCCAGATGCGTCTGGCAGAGGAGCGGGGCGAAGCCCACGTTGGTGGTGAAGCCGCGCGCATCATTGCCGAGCGCAAGGCCCGGAAAAAGGCTGAAAGAGAACGTCAGGCCCGGAAAAGCCTCGATGGCGAGAGGGCGAGGAGCACCGAGGGCGCCTGACCAACCCCCAAAGGAGACTTCATGGATTTACGACAGGCTGTAGCCATTACCGCAGTTGCAATCGCGCCCTTTGCCAGTGCGCAGGAGGCAGACAACTGGAAGGGCGAAACCGAGCTGGGTGTGTTGATCACCTCGGGCACTACCGAAGAGACCAACATCAAGGGTCGCCTGGGGTTGGTCCATGAAGTCGAAACCTGGCGTAACACCGGCGAATTCCGCACCAACTATTCCGAGACTGAAGACGAAACCACTGCCGAGAAATATCAGGCCGCCCTGGAGACCGACTACAAGTTCGCCGAGAACCGGTACTGGTTTCTCCGTGGCTCCTATGAAGACGATCGCTTCTCCGGCTACGACTTCGAATCAACCGTAACCACGGGTTACGGCAACCGGGTCTGGAACTCCGGAGATCGCTCGTTTCTGGACCTCTCAGTAGGCGCCGGTTACCGCTACAACAAGCTGGATATGGTGAATGCGGAAGGCGAGGATACCGAGGAAGAGGCCATCGCCCGCCTTGCTGGCCAGTTTGATTACGCCCTTTCGGAAAATTCCCTGTTCCGTCAGAAGCTCAGTACCGAAGTTGGCCTGGACGAAAACAACACGGTGACCGAATCGGAAACATCGCTGCAGGCGAACGTGGTGGGGAATCTCTCCATGAAGGCTGCTTTCCGGGTCAAGCACGTGTCTGACGCTCCGGCCGGCTCCGAAAACACCGACACCGAAACGTCACTCTCGCTGCTCTACGGTTTCTAACTGCGTGAATTCGGGGTCAGATGAAAATTTCATCTGACCCCAACTTTATCTTCAGACGTTGTTACGCAGCCCCAGCTCATCTGGGTAGGGCGTCAAATACTGCTGGGCATGCAGGTAATCCACCGGCTCCCTTCTTTGGGCCATACGCAGCAGCGTCATGGGAACCACCAGCGGTACCTCGCCACGATGGTAGGCCTCCATCTGCTCCATCAACACCTTGCGGTCTTCATCGCCCATGGAATCCCTGAGGTAGCCCATCAGATGCTGCATGGCGTTCATGTGTGAACCCCGGCTTACCTTCTTGCTCATGGCCTCCATGAACTGGTGGATATAGCGTTCGGCAATGTCTTCCAACGGCTCGGACTTCAGGTCTCCAAGCATCGGACCAAGCTGGCGGTAGATCTTTTCGGAGTGAGCCAGAAGCTGGAATTTGTGGCGGGTATGGAATTCAATCAGCGCCCTGGCCGAGAGCTTGTCTCCGGCCACGTTCTGCATCCAGTCGTCGTAGGCGAAAACTCTTTCAACGAAATTCTCCCGGATCATGTTGTCGTTCAGTCGGCCTTCCTCTTCCACCGGCATCAGAGGGTAGGCCTTCAGCAGCGCCTCGGCAAACATGCCCCGGCCATCCCGGCGGGTTACATTGCCATCCTCGTTATGTACCTTGATCCGCTCCATGCCACAGCTGGGAGACTTGGCCATCAGGATGTAACCCCGAAGGTCTGCCAGGGTCGGCATCACCTGTTCGATAAAGCCCTGCATGGCGTCGGTATGGTCCGCCGCGCCCTTGGTCTCGATCAGGCGCAGGCCATCACTGTATTCACGCAGGTGGATCGCCGGGCGCGGAACGCCCAGGCCCGCTTCCAGCTCCGGGCAGATGGAGCGGAAATCAAAGTGTTTCGAGAGCACCTGGGTGCAGTAGCGGGAATGTTTATGGCCGCCATCATGGCGAACTTCCTTGCCCAGCAGGCAGGTGCTGATTCCGACGGGGATGCCGCTCACGTTAGTCTCCGATAATAACCAGGTCTGATAGCTAAAACTGTCTTTGTAATACGTGAATTCAGTCTAGCCCGATCAGGCCGCTGCGGAAAACTGTAACCCCACCTATTCAGGATGGATTATCGAGCCTTTTCGTTTCTTCGCGGCCATGGCGAGTGTGGTGGCGTAGATGGTGCGGACGTCTTGGGCGAACTGCTCCACTGAGTAGTCCCTGGCAAATTCCAGGGCCTGTTCGGAGAGTTTTTCACGCAGATCGTCGTCTTCCAGTAGCTTTTTGACTTGCGCCCGCCACTGGTCCTGTTTTTCCGGCGTCTTGAAGCCGTTGAACCCGTGTCGGACAACGTCTTCAATGCCACTGGAGCGAACCGCTACGACCGGCAAACCGGCAGCCATCGCCTCCAGAATTACCATGCCCTGGGTTTCGGAGATGGAGGCGAACAGGAAGGCATCCCCCAGTCGGTACCAGGTGGCCATTTCGTCCGGCGGCACGGCACCAACAAGGGTGAAGTGTTGTTGAAGTCCCAGGTCTTCGATCTTCTTCTGCAAGCGGTCCTTTTGGTGGCCATCGCCGATCATCAGGAACCGGAAGGGCACATGGGTTTCCCGCCGCAGGGCATCAATGGCCTCAATCATGAAGTCGATGTTTTTCTCGTTCGAGAGCCGGGAAACACTGACAAACACTTTCTCATTCCTGAGCTTCAGCTTCTCCCGGAGTTGCTCGACGTCCTTTTCCTGAACCTCCTGGAACTTGTGATATTCAATGCCGGTAGGCTGCACGAAGGTCGGTGTTTTAACCCCGATCATCCGCAGATATTCCTCCGTGGAGTAGGTAGGCACGATCACACCGTCGCACTTGTTGGCAAAGCGTTTGATCAGCGCGTGCGAAATCAGGTTCCGGAACAGCATGCCGGGTAGCGGCACGAAGTGGGCGTAATGCTCCAGGCGGGTATGGTAGGTGTATATGGCCGGGATATTCAGGGTGCGAGCCACGAACAGGCCCAGCGACCCCAGCCAGAACGGATGGTGCAGATGGATGATATCCGGCTTGAACGCCCGAACCCGTTTGCGAATCCGCCCGAGGAAAATATTGGCCAGCCGGAATTCCCGCTTCTCGCCCATGGCCAGTAGCGAGGGCACTCGCAAAACGTGGGATTCGGTTTCCGGCTGCCCCTTGTAGCGGGGCGCCACGACCAGCAGTTTATCGCCAAGCGCTTCCAGGCCCCGGCGCAGGCGTTCAATGGAAATGGGTACCCCGCCGATGAAGGGCAGGTAGTTGTTGGTAAACATGGCCACCCGCATCGGTTTGTCCAGCCAGGGCGAGGGGTCCAGGTCGTAGTCCGGGTAATAATCCTTGCCGATGAAAATGGCGCCGTACAGCTTGATCGCAATGGCCGCAAACACGGCGACGATCAGAATAAAGTTGAGGTAACCGGTGTAGAACAGGGAGTAGATAAAGAACCAGAGACTTTCCAGCCGCTTCAGAACCGGGTGCTGGCCCACTTCCAGTCGCTGCAGACGGTGTGTTACCTCGCCATCTGAGTCTACATTCACCTGCACGTAGTGATAGAAACTGGTGTCGTTGTTCATAACCAGGCCACCGGCGCCACCCGTGGTAACGAAGGTGGTGTCTTCTACCGTCTTTTCCGAATAGAGCGAGAGGTTGGCTGAAAATACCCGGTCAACGTCATGCTCCTCGATGGCCTGTAGAAGGGCGTCCCGGAACTCGGGCGGCGCCAGGTAATCATCCTTCTGGTCGAACGGGGCATTCTCGTCCGGATGAAGGGGAGGGTGCCCGATGAACAAGATCCTCGCCTTCGACGTGTCCTGGGCCAGCAAATCCTTCAGCCAGCGGATCTGCCAGCGCCAGGGAGTTTTACCGGTGCTGTCCAGAAAAATCAGCCGGCTATTGCCCGCTTCGATACTGAAAAAGTGCGGGCCGAAGTGATCGTAGAAACGGAAACTGCCAAAGTCCTCGTACTCGTGGGCACCGAAGGTCAGCAGATAGGGGATCTCCAGGTGGCTCAGAGTGCCGTAGAGTGCCCGGTACTTGTCTTCGCCGCCACCACTGACAGCGTTCCCCGCCGAAACCAGAAAATCCAGCCCGGATCGATTCAGCTCCGGGATGATGCGGTCCTCGAAGATGCCCACCGAATTATTGATATTGCCCACCACCGCGAAACTGAAGGGCTCGCCGGGTTCAAGTGCCTGATAAATCCGTTCTACCTGCTCGGTATGAACCCCCTCGAAATCCTCCGTGAACAGATTCAGGTAGGTTTTGTAGCCAACCAGCAGAAACACCACCAGAAGACAGAGGTAAAACAGCAGCTTGAGTGGGTTTCGGAAGATCATCCGGCTCTCCTGCGATTGGCAACAAGTTCCTTCTGTAGCACCACCAGCCCGATAATCATGCCCAGATAGATGGTCAGCAGACGCCAGCAGACGATGACCAGAATCAGGTGGTTTCCCGAGAGGATATCCCGGAAGAAGCTCCCGAAAACACCCTCCGAGATGCCTGAGGCGCCCGGCGTGGGCGAGAAGTACATCACGAAGGTGGTCACAACCAGCAGGCCCACGGACATCACATAGTCAACACTGTAGTCCAGGCTGTGCATCAGCAGCGCCGGGAAGCTGAACAGGCTAAGCAGAAACACCCCGGTGAACAGGATGGACAGCCAGACGAAAACCGGAGCGCCACGCAGGTAGTCACCGAAGCTCCGTGACAGCCGCAGCATTTCCCGGCGTGCCTTGAACTGCCAGCGCCGATGGCGGGGTTCACTGATCAGATGGAGCCGACGCGCGGCCCTCAGCAGCCGGGTCAGGGGGCCGATCAGCCAGCGGGTCCGGAACAGCAGAACCAGGAAAAAGCCGAGGTACAACACAATCAGAACTGCCAGAGCGGTACCGATATCGCCAGTAATGGAATTGCCGTCCAGGGGTTTGAGCGTGAGCAGGAATACTGGCGTCAGCGAAAATATGAACAGCACCGCCAGGATCGTCCGGATCGTGGTCGCAGCCGTCGCACGCCCAATCGGAACGCCATGGTGGCTCAGAAACCAGATCTGGGCGAAACCGCCCCCGGTGGCCATCGGCGTGATGTTGGAAAAGAACAGATTGATAAACACCAGTCGCACCATGGCCGGCAGGGGAATCCTGTGCCCCAGGGCTCTCAGCGTAAAATAGAGCCGAAGGCCATCCGAGATGAAATAAACCAGCAGAAGGCCAGCCACCGATAACAGGGTTCCCGGAGCGATCAGCCTGGTATCGAAGGTAAGGGTGCGTTCGGCGAACAGATGGTAAACGGTATACAGCCCGGCAGCGGTGAGTACCAGAAACAACAGACTGAACATCGCCAGTCTTTTTCCAGAAGCGCGCTTTGAATAGCTGATTTCAGTGGAGTCAGTCATGGGCTGCCCGTCAGAGTGAGACGGGCAGTTTACAGCGTAGGGTGTGGTGGGTGTCCAGTGTCGCTGGCGGCGAACCCCATGGATTCCAGGGTCGAGGTTAAGAAGTCAGAGCCTGGTGAATGAGAGACTTCTGGTGCTCCGCAAACTCCCGAATCAACACCTGCGCCTTATCCGAATCCCGCGCCAGCACCGCCTGCGGCAGATTGGCAAAAAACTCACTGGTCTGCGTCAAACCTCGACGATACCGATCGGCACTCAGATAATAGGCCCGACTGACCGCCGGCTTGAAATTCGACAGTGCCTCCGTGAGATACGGATTCCCCACCACCTCACAACAGGCATCCATCACATCAAAACTCGCCTCAACCACCCCGGAGATGTCGGCAGATCCGTCGTTTATCTTGTCAACAACCTTGCTCACCGCCCCAAGCACCAGAGGCTTGTCGCGTTCCTGCCAGCGCTCGCACAAACGCACCGCCATCATCATCAGCAAGTGCATATAAACATCGTAGAGCTCCGAAGCATGGGCCGCATCCAGCCGGGTTGCCGAAGCGCCCTTACGGGGCGTGATCTCCACCAGATGCCAGCGCTCCAGGGTGTACAGGGCTTCCTTCACCGATGCCCGGCTCACCTTCAGTTTACCGGCGAGCGTGGCCTCCTGAATCCGCTCACCCGGACGAATCTGCCCGGTCATGATCCGTTCTGCAAGGTAATTGGCAATCTGCTCGGCCAGTGTGTTCGGCACCTGAAAATCCATAAAGGCTCTCTGGACAGGTCGTAAAAACCGGTCGGCTGCTGCAGTAAGCCGACCGGCGGAAGAGTATATGCGCATGAGTTTATCACAGCCTCGGAGTGCGATAGCGACAACGCCTTGATTCGGCGGGGCTTCCTGACAATTGTCAAAAAACCTCGCCAGAAATGTTGACGACTGATGTATTGTAGGACAATAATGCAGAAAACAACAGGTGATCAGAGTTTCACCAACAAGCATTTGATGGAGAGAACCCAATGAGCACAACGCAGTTATCGGTCAATCGCGAGGCCACCCGCCGAAGGATATTGCTGACCCTCAAGAAGTACAGCTACCTGATCGCCATGGTGCCCCTGTTGCTGCCGCCTCTGCTGCTGGCCGCCGGCCAGGCCACTGATCTGGTGAACCTGTTTTCCTGGGGCGTCCCCGTGGTCGTGTTCGGGATCATCCCGGTACTGGACATGCTGCTCGGCAAGGATTCCCTGAACCCGGATGAAGAAACCGACGTGCCGCGGATGGTCGGCGAACGGTTCTATAAAGCCATTACCCTGGGCTGGGTGGCAGGCTTTGCAGCCTTACTGGTCTGGAGCATGCTGGAACTGGCGTCCGGCACCTTCAGCCTGGTGGGCAGTATTGGCTGGATCGTCTCCATCGGCATCGTCGGAGGCCTCGGCATCAACGTCGCCCACGAACTCATCCACAAAGACGAAAAACTCGAAACTCGGGCCGGCGGCTTCCTGCTGTCACTGGTCTGCTACGCCGGTTTCAAAGTCGAACACCTGCGCGGCCACCACGTACACGTCTCCACCCCGGAAGATGCCTCCTCGTCACGCTACAACCAGTCCCTGTATAACTTCTTGCCCCAGGCCTACATGCGCAACTTCCTGAATGCCTGGAAACTGGAAGCCGAACGCCTGCAACGCAAAGGCCACAAAGCCCTCAGCTGGCGCACCGAACTGATCTGGTGGTACAGCATCAGCGCCCTGGCACTGGCTGGTTTCACCATCGCCTTCGGCTGGCTCGGCGCCGTCTTCTTCCTGGGCCAGAGCTTCATCGCCTTCACCCTGCTGGAAATCGTCAACTACCTTGAACACTACGGCCTGCACCGGAGAAAACTCGAAAACGGCCGCTACGAACGCACCGGCCCCGAACACAGCTGGAACAGCAACTACTTCCTCACCAACGTCTTCCTGTTCCACCTCCAACGCCACAGCGACCACCACGCCTGGGCCAAACGCAGATACCAGATCCTCCGCCACCACGACGTAGCCCCCCAGCTCCCGGCCGGCTACTCCGCAATGATCGTCCTGGCCATGGTCCCCCCACTCTGGCGGCGGGTAATGAACCCAAGGGTAGAGGCTTATTACGAAGGCGAAGAACACCAGTTGGTCTAGCGTCAGAAAAGGCGAGCTGACTCAAAAGCTCGATCGGCCGGGGTGTGAGGATTCATTTCTGCAGGGAAACGACTGTCTGAGCGAAGCGAGTTCGGATTCCCGGAAGAAAGAACCCCCTCATGGCCCTGCCAGCCACCGATCTTCAGAGCGTCTCTGAAGAAACGCCGGCCTAAAAAACCGGCCCTCAAGACCCCGGCGGTTCGTCTCTGGCCCCGGGGTCTTTTTTCACGCCCTTGAAATCCCCCTGAAACGCACACAGGTATAACCTTTGAATCCTGCGAAAAAAAGGGAAAACCAACATGCCCAAGCATTTCGAACAGGCCCCTGGCCTATACGAAGAAACCGTTCCCGAAACCGAAGGTTACGTCTTCAACCAGACCATGATGCGCATCAAGGAACCCGAGCGCTCCATGGACTTCTACACCCGAGTGATGGGCATGCGCCTCGTTCGCAAACTGGACTTCCCCGAAATGAAGTTCACCCTGTATTTCCTTGGCTACCTGGATGATCGCCAGGCCGGCCTCGTGCCGCAGGACGATGCCCACCGCACCACCTACACCTTCGGCCGCGAAGCCATGCTTGAGCTCACCCACAACTGGGGCACCGAAGACGACAACGACTTCGGCTACCACAATGGCAACGACGAACCTCAGGGCTTCGGCCACATCGGCGTAGCGGTGCCAGACGTTTACGCCGCCTGCGACCGCTTTGAAAAGCTCGGTGTGGAGTTTGTGAAAAAGCCGGACGACGGCAAGATGAAAGGCCTGGCCTTTATCAAAGACCCGGACGGCTACTGGATTGAAATCCTGCAGCCGGACATGCTTGAGAAACAGCGCAAGGAAGACTGATCTTCCTTACTCCGCACCGGCCTCCTGGCCGGCTGCGGGTTTACGGCCGTAGCGGGAGGCCACCACCACCGCTGCGGTCAGTATCAGTGCCCCCGCAATACCAATCGGCCCCAGAATCTCCTCCAGAAACACCCAGGCCAGCAGCGCCACAAACAGCGGTTCCAGAGTCACAATGATGCTGGAGAGCGTGGCCGGTGTCGTTTTCATGCCAGAGAAAAAGCACACATAGCCAATACAGGTTGGCACCACCCCCACATACACCACCATCAGCCAGTGCCCGATACTGAGAGTTTCCAGCCCCTCGAAACCGCCAGACAGGGCAACCACCGGCAACAGAATCAGCGCCGCAGTGAAGAAGCAGATAAACGCCGTGGTGAACACCGGTGTCCCGGCAGAGCTGTAACGGCTGGTCAGCGTGAAACCGGTGTACACGCAGGCGGCCAGTAACGCCACCAGAATGCCCGCAAGCCGAAGTGTACCGGTGGTGTCCATATCGCTGAGAACCAGCATGCCCGTGCCCGCGATGGCGGCAAACAGCGACAGAACCGTCAAAAGGCTGGGCTTCTCTCCCAGAAGAGGCGCAGCAAGAATTGCCACCAGCACTGGCGGAAGGCAGAGCGCGATCAGGGTGGCGATGCCGGCACCGGTGAGGTCCACGGCCAGAAGGTAGCTGCCCTGGTAGAACGCCTGGAACAGGCCAAGGGCTGCCAGCGGAATCAGGGTCTTGCGTGTGAGGCTCCGTAGGGAACTGCCGGGCACTTTAGCGCCCGGATTGGCTCGCTCAAGGCGTGCCTGCTCCCGTCGCATCAGCAGCCAGAAAAACGGCAAAGCCACGGCCAGTCGCAGGAAGCCCAACGTAATGGCCTGCAGTTCGGTACCGGTAAACAGAAATTTCGCAACAATGCCCGTGGTCGCCCATAGCAGGGCAGCCAGGGCGATCAACAGGGCGCCTTGGATCATTCAATAATCAACACAATCAGCTCTTTGGGACCGTGAACACCGTAGGCAAGGGTTTGCTCGATGTCAGCGGTTTTGGAAGGGCCAGAGATTAGCAGGGCATTGGTCGGCATGCCAGCGGCCCAGTTCTGGGCCTTCATGGCTTCGTGGAAGGTGGTATAGAGCTCAGAGGCCCGGAGCACGGCAATGTGCACCGGCGGCACCAGGCTCATTAGCCGTGGCTCGTCCTCGTTTGGCCACAGGATCAGCGAGCCGGTTTCGGCAATACCGCCGCGGGTGGACGTAATGCTGGCGTCCACCTCGTTGAACAAATGCGACTGCCAGCTTTCGATAGGCTCGTCGTAGATCAACAGTTCCGGCAGATCGTTACGACCGGCAGTGCGAAGTGACTGTCCGATTTCGTGTTGTTTTGGAATCAGCAGATTCCTGGCCCCGCGGGTGTTCAGCACCTCCGCCAGGCGTTCCATCCACATGTCTTCGGTGCAGTGGTGCACCTCGCCGTGGACCGACTCGATCATCTTCTCGAACCGCTCGATACGCTCCTTTGTCGACCAGTCATCCCGTACCAGAACTGAAAAGTCGCACTCCGGCACCGTCAGTTCACCGCCGGTTCGGTTGCGCAGACGCTGAAGAATCGTTTCCCGGGAACTCATTGGCCACGCTCCTTCATTCGCTGGTGCAGGGTTTTGGCCGCCAGTTTGGGGGGCGTGCGGTAATCGGTCCAGGCGCCCGCTTTCGAGGGCTGCAATGCCCTGAATTTGCTGGCGGCACCGGTGCCGAAGCGATAAATGCCGGGGCTGGCGTGCATCCAGGCCCAGCCTTTCCAGATCATCGCTTCCATTGAGCTTCGCTTGGCCCCGTGGCCACGGACCTTGGCCGGGTGGAGCTTGTCGCCATCCACCGATTCCTGGCGCAGTCGCACCAACAGATCGGGAATGGGGATTTTCACCGGGCAGACCTCGCCACAGGCGCCACACAGACTGGAGGCGCTGGGCAGGTGCCGGCCTTCGTCCAGGCCAATCAGGTGCGGCATCAGGATCTTGCCGATCGGGCCCGGATAGGTGGTGCCATAGGCATGGCCGCCTACCCGTGTGTACACCGGGCAGTGGTTCATGCAGGCGCCGCAACGGATGCAGCGCAGGGTGTCCAGCAGCTCGTCGTCCTGGTAGATCGACGAGCGGCCGTTATCCACCAGCACCAGATGCACTTCTTCGGGCCCGTCCAGCTCCTCGGCCTTGCGCGGGCCGGAAATCATGTTGAAGTAGGTGGTGATGTGCTGGCCGGTAGCAGACCGGGTCAGCAGGGCGAGCAGGGCAGAGACGTCCTCCATGCTCGGCACCACCTTTTCTATGCCGGTAACGGCAATATGGCACTTGGGCACCGTGGTGGTCATCCGGCCATTGCCTTCGTTTTCCACCAGGCATAGGGTGCCGGTCTCCGCCACCGCAAAGTTAACCCCCGAAACGCCCACATCGGCATTCATGAACTTTTCCCGCAATTGCAGGCGGGCACTGGCGGTGAGGTATTCCACATCGTTGGACAGATCCGTGCCGGTTTTCTCGTGCAGCAACTGGGAGATCTCTCCAGTGTTCTTGTGAATCGCCGGCATGATAATGTGTGATGGCGTTTCATCCGCCAACTGCACAATGTACTCGCCCAGGTCCGATTCCAGGGCTTCGATCCCCTGTTCCTCCAGGTAATGGTTCAGCTCCATTTCCTCGGAGACCATGGACTTGCCCTTGATCACCGTCTTGGCATCCCGGGCCTTGCAGATGTCCCGCACAATCCGGCAGGCCTCATCGCCATCCACCGCCCAGTGCACCCTGATGCCGTTTTCGATCAGCTTTTTCTCAAGCTGCTCCAGCAAATCTGGCAGGTTGGCCAGGGCGCGGAGGCGAACGTTGGCACCCAGATCCCGGAGGGTTTCCAGATCCCAGCCCTCGAACGCCGTCTTGCGCTTGGACATCAGCCCGTCCATGGCGCTGCGGAAATTCTTGCGGATCTTGGGGTCGTGAATGGCCGCCTGAGCCCGCGGATGGAACTCTTTCACGTCGATGTGATGGCCAGTGTGCTCGGCTGTCTCACTCATGACTGCTGCCCCCTTTGCCCTGGGTGCGCGACCACAGGAAACTGAGAATGTGCTGGCCTTCAACAGGCTTCTGGTTTTTCTCGGCGTAGCCGGCGATGTTCATCAGGCAGCCGCAATCGGTGGTGACAAACTGCCTGGTGCCGGTATCCACCAGTGCATCCACCTTCTCGCTCACCATGGCGCTGGAAATCTCCGGGTGGCGAACCGCAAAGGTGCCGCCAAACCCGCAGCATTCCTCCGGCCGGATCTGCTCTACCAGGTTCACGTTTTTGAGTTGTCCCAGCAGTTTGGGTCCAACCTCGGCCACGCCCATTTCCCGGCGGGCGGAGCAGGAGGTGTGCATGGCCACGGTGGTGGGTTCGCCCAAATCTTCAAGTTTGATGTGGCAAACATTGAGCAGAAAATCCGTCAGCTCCCAGACCCGGCCAGCGACCTCGGCGGCTTTCACCTCATCCGTGGTGTCCTTGAACAGGTCGGGGTAGTGCTTGCGCATCATCCCGCCACAGGAGCCGGATGGCACCACAATGGGCCAGTCGCCGGGGAACAGGTCGAGCTGGGCCCTGGCTACTGATCGGGCCTCGTCGTGATAACCGGAAGTGTAGGCTGGCTGGCCACAGCAGGTCTGGTTCTGGGGAAACAGCACCTCAATGCCTTCACGCTCCAGAAGTTCCACGCCGGCAATGCCCGCATCGGGGTAGAACATGTCCACCAGGCAGGTGCCGTAGAAATAGACTTTCGCGGGTTTTGCAGGATAAACCTTGATCGGATCAACCATGTGCGGATGCTCAACGGTTTTTGAATTGTTATCCAGCAATAATAGGGTGGCGAGCGCGGTGTTGCCAGACGACTTTATGGGTAGCCGGAAAGAGGGAGGAAAGGGATTCAGAAAGAGGAAGGGCAGCGGCAGCGCGCCACTGCCCGGGGTATTACTTCACGGTGAGGCGAGCGGCATTTTTCTCGATGGTACGTTCGCCAATGCCCTTCACATTTGCCAGGTCTGCGGTAACTGCAAAAGGACCATTCGCTTCGCGATAGGCAACGATGGCTTCGGCCTTGCTCTGGCCAATGCCGTTCAGGCTGGCGAGGGTAGCCACATCGGCCGTGTTGATATTGATAGCGGCGTCCTGGGCGTAGGCAAAACCGGTAACCAGGCTGAACAGCAGAACGAGTGTTGCGAAAAGCGGTGTGCGTTTCATAGATACGAGCTCCTGAAGCTGTGTTGCGTTTTTTGGTTTTGTGCCAGGGCGCAAAGCAGCAGAAGCGAAATGTAAAGAAGAGAGCAGAAATGTCTGTGGGTACGGGGAGTGCACGGACGGGACCACATTCCTTGTGATCCCCGATTCCGTGGCTGACCCCTGCCTGTTCCCTCAGGCGTGCGACTCATCCTGAGCGCGTCTTTCCTGTGATCATCCCTGTAAGCCCTGATCCTTCGGGCAACTCCCGAGCCGCGGAGGGCTCTTCCCTGGAGTTCTCATCCTTGAGCCAACGTTCCTTGCTGGCTTGTCATCCCTGACACTGATCATTCTACTGTGTATCGAATTCCTACCTATCGGAGAATCGCTCCATGGTTTGTGCGATATATCTTACGAATCTGTAAGCGTTTCGGCGGGTTCAATTATGAACCTGGGTTCAGTATTTCCGGGGCCTGAGAGGCAATTTATTGCTCACTGCGGTGGGCAGCAGCCGCCTCGCGGATTCGCTCCATGGTGATTTCCCGCACGGCCTTCTGGCTGGCACGGATATGACGGGTGAGACGATCCGCCGCCTCGCTTGCCTGCCCGTTGCGCAGTGCCTCCAGAATCGCGGCATGCTCCACGTAAGTGGCATCAATACGCTCGTCCCGGCTGAAGTCCAGGCGCCGCACAATCCTCAGCCTGTCGGTGATCTCACGATGAATTCGTGTCATCTCCCGGTTTCCGGCAGCGGCCACCAGATCGCAGTGAAAGCTCTCGTCCAGCATTCTGACGGTGCTGCCCACCGCGCGCTCGGATGGATGGTCCGGGTTCCAGAGGGCTACCAGGGTTCGCAGTGCTGCAGGCTCTTCAGGCAGGTTGCAGATTTTGTGCACGGCCGCCCGTTCGAGAGTGATGCGCAGGTCATAGAGTTCCTCCACCTGCTGGAAATCGAATGGCTTTACCTGCCAGCCACTGCGGAACAGCACCTCCACATGGCCCTCCCGCTGCAAGCGGTACAGTGCTTCCCGCACCGGTGTCCGGCTGGCGTTCAGGCGGGTTCCGACATCCCCCTCGCTGAATCGGTCGCCGGGGATTAGGCGGAACTCGAAGATGTCCTCTTTCAGGGCCTCATAGACCCTGTCGGCTACGGACTCTTTTCGTCTAGGGTTTGCCATTGGCACCGTTTCCCCTCGTGGAGCGCCAGATTGCCCCGGCTTGGTCAGGCTCTGGAGGCGATATAGGCGCGCCAGCCACCGAACTCTGTTACATCCTCTGCGCCCTCGAAGCCGTAGCCCTCACAAACAAAACCGTTTACCCACCGGCCATCAGCCAGCTCGACGTTGCCTATGCCCAGAGGCGCAGGAATCAGGTCCACAAAGGAGCCAAAGGCCGAGGCGGGCATTTCCCAGACTTCCACAATGATTTCCCTGCCTTCGCCAGGGGCCGCCCGTTTCAGCCCGGGCTTCGGCGGTGTGGTGTTTGGTAGGGCGAACAGCCGGTAGTTGGCAGACGTTGTGGTTTGCTCAAGCAGAACCGCGTAGCGCTCACTGAGCTGGGTGTTCAGGGGCATGCCACTGAGGTGGGCACCAACAACGGCCACCTTGATGGTGGGTGTCGAAATGGCGGCCCCGGGGGCTTCTTCGGGGCGGTCGTTGCCTGTAGCGCCCAAAGGGGTCGGGTGGGCATTCAGCCACTGGCACGCCAGGCGTTGCAGCTCCGTGTCTTTCCAGGCACCAGTTATCAGGGTAACGCCAAAGGGCAGGCCGTCGTCCCGGAAACCGGCAGGAATCGCGAGCGCACTCATGTCGGCCAGGTTCACGAAATTGGTGTAGGTGCCGAGTTGGCTGTTGAGTGCAACCGGGTCCGCATTTACCGCTTCGATGGTGGGAGCCGTCGGAGCCGTGGGCACCAGCAGGGCATCCACATCGGCTAACAGTTCATCGATCTGGCGCTGCAGCTCTTCCTTGCGGTACTGGGCCTTGAAGGTATCCGTGGCGCTGAAATTCCCGGCCTTGCTGATAATGCCTTTGACCACCGGGTTCATATCATCGCCGTGGCTGGCCATGAACGATTCCACCGCCGCGTGGCGTTCAGCCACCCAGGGGCCTTCGTAGAGCAGTGCAGCCAGTTCCAGCATGGGGCTGAAATCCAGCGGCACCAGTTCCACATTCTGTTGTCGCCACTGGCTGACGGCGGTATTCCAGGCCGCTTCTGCCTTCTGATCACCAAACCATTGCGGGTGGTCGGGAATCGCCAGTCGTTGGATGGGGCCGGGCCGCCGAAGGGCTGGCCCATCCAGAGGCAGCGCATAGGGAGGCTTGCGGGAAAATGCATCGGCGGCATCGAGGCCCGCCATGGTATCCGAGACCAGGCCGGCGTCATTCACGGTCAGCGCAAAAATGGACACGCAATCCAGTGAACGACAGGCCGGTACCACGCCGCGAATGCTGAAGAGCCCTTTGGTCGGTTTCAGCCCCACCAGATTATTCAGCCCGGCAGGCACCCGGCCGGAACCGGCGGTGTCGGTACCCAGGGCAAAAGGCACCAGACCTCTTGCAACCACAGAAGCCGAACCGGAGCTGGAGCCGCCGCTCACCACGTCCGGTTTGAAGCTGTTGGGCACGGCGCCATAGGGAGAGCGGGTGCCCACCAGGCCGGTTGCGAACTGGTCCAGGTTGGTTTTGCCGATGACGATGGCGCCGGCGGCCTTGAGTCTGGCCACGGTGGTGGCGTCTTCTTCCGGGGTATAGGCAAAGGCCGGGCAGGCTGCCGTTGTCTCAAATCCTGCCGCATCAATATTGTCTTTCGCGGCGAAGGGAATGCCGTAGAGCGGCAGCTTGTCGATCTCTTCGCCGGCGTCCTGGAGTTTCTGTTTCAGCCCGGCAAGGGCCTCATCCAGGCCTTTCTGGTCCAGAAGCGAAATCCAGGCGACGTCTTTTTTGTCCAGGCCGGTCAGTAACTCACCCAGCAATGACTCGGGCGTAGCGCCCTCTTTATAAGCAGTCTGCCAGTCCCTGATGGTCCATCCGAGCATTGAAGGCATTGGTCATCCTCATGTGCGTAATCAACTTGTATACATGTGGAATGGCAATGCTTGTGCCATTTGCCAATTTTTCTTGATAGTGAGCAGAAAACATAAGGTTATGAGTATTTTTGAGGCACAAGACGGTTCAGGTCTGCCCATATCAGGTGCGGCCGCACCAAAAACGCTCAAGAATGCTGCACTCCGGAGGCGTATTCAGGAGCGCGGATGCCTCTGGTTTGCCTTGTATACTAGATAAGCCTCTGTTTTTAATGGAGATATAAGGGTTATGGAACAGCAGATGCAAAGGCCCTGCTGCGTTTGAAGACGAACTGCATACCCAACTAAGAAAAGGACGCCTGAAATGAACCTCAAAAAACACGTGAAACTTGGCCTCTCTGCGCTCGCTCTCTCCATCTCTTTTAACTCCGTTGCAGCGGAAGATCCCATCAAGGTGGGCATCCTGCACTCACTGTCCGGCACCATGGCCATCAGTGAAACCGTTCTGAAAGACACCGTTGAAATGCTGATCGAACAACAGAACGCCAAGGGCGGTGTGCTCGGTCGTCAGATGGAAGCGGTTGTTGTAGACCCGGCCTCCAACTGGCCGCTGTTTGCTGAAAAAGCCCGCGAGCTTCTGGCCCAGGAAGAAGTCGACGTGATTTTCGGTAACTGGACCTCGGTTTCCCGTAAATCCGTACTGCCGGTGGTGGAAGAGCTGAACGGCCTTCTGTTTTACCCGGTTCAGTACGAGGGTGAGGAATCCTCCGAAAACGTCTTCTACACCGGCGCTGCGCCCAACCAGCAGGCGATTCCTGCGGTTAACTATCTGATGAACGAAATCGGCGTGGAGCGCTGGGTTCTGGCAGGTACCGACTACGTCTACCCGCGCACCACCAACAAGATCCTTGAGACCTACCTGATGGACATGGGTGTGGCCAAGGAAGACATCATGATCAACTACACGCCTTTCGGTCACTCCGACTGGCAGAACATCGTGTCTGATATCAAGCGTTTTGGTTCCGCCGGCAAGAAGACCGCCGTGGTCTCCACCATCAATGGCGACGCCAACGTGCCCTTCTACCGTGAACTGGGTAACCAGGGCATCGCGGCCTCCGACATCCCGGTTGTTGCCTTCTCCGTGGGTGAGCAGGAACTCTCCGGTATCGACACCGGCCCGCTGGTTGGCCACCTGGCTGCGTGGAACTACTTCATGAGCGTCGACAACGACGCCAACTACGACTTCATCGACCAGTGGATTGAGCACACCGGCAATGATGAAGCGGTCACCAACGACCCGATGGAAGCGCACTACATCGGCTTCAACATGTATGTGGAAGCGGTCAAGAAGGCCGGCACCACAGATGTTGATGCGGTAAAAGACGCCATCATCGGTGTGACCGTGCCCAACCTCACCGGTGGCTACGCCGCCATGATGCCCAACCACCACATCACCAAGCCGGTGCTGATCGGCGAGATCCAGGACAACGGCCAGTTTTCTGTGGTTTGGGAAACCTCTGGTCTGGTCGCGGGCGATGCCTGGTCTGACTACCTGCCTGGTTCGCGGGACATGATTGCAGATTGGCGCAAGCCGTTGTTCTGCGGCACGTTCAACACCGCAACCGGCACCTGTGGCGCGTCTGCGGGCGAAATGGCCGCTGAAGCCGAGTAAGGCTCAGACGGTAAAGCACCATCGACAGCCGGGGGTAGTTAAGCCTCCGGTTGTTGCCCCGCAACACGCTTGAAACAGACAGGACACTCTCATGAGCATTTGCCGATCGCTCACATTGCTGCTTATCGCCCTGTTTTCCCTGCTATCGCTGCCTGCAACGGCGCAGGAAGACGATCCTGGCAAGGCTCTGCTGATCAATCTCGCAGAGGCGCCGGCCAGTAAAGTGGAAGAGGCGGTGAACGCCATCGTCAGCAGTGGTGATGAAAGAGCCAGGGGCTGGCTCGAAGCCTACGGAAATAACCGCCTGAGCCGGGTAAAAGACACCGGGCAGGTTGTACTGGTACTGAACAACCGGGGCAGGGACTGGGAAATTGCCGATCCGCTGACCGGAGAGAATATGGGTGAAATGTCCCGCCGTGAGCTGGACAGAGTCGCCATCAATAACCGCATACGGGGCCAGCTTGAAGGCATACTGGCCATGCTGGACCTGAATGCCAAAGACCCGGATGTGCGCGAAGCCTCCGCGCAGGACATGATGGGCAAAGTGGATGCTTCTCTGGTCGAGCCGCTTGAGGCTCAGCTGGCGAAAGAAGAAGACGCGGCTGTACGCAACCGCATTGAAGAAGCCCTGGCCATCTACCGGGTGGGCGAGGGCAACCTGGAGGCCGTGGACGTGCTCGCCGGCAGCCTGCATCCCCGGGCCCGCGCCGCTTTGAACGAAGCCGTTCGCGGTGACAACGAGGCGCTGGCTCAACGTGCCGCCAAGGCCCTCGAAAGCATTGAACAGAAACTCCAACTGAACCGCGCCGCCGAGACCCTGTATTTCGGCCTTTCCCTCGGTTCGGTTCTGGTCCTTGCCGCCATCGGCCTGGCCATCACCTTTGGCGTGATGGGCGTGATCAACATGGCCCACGGCGAACTGATCATGCTCGGTGCCTACACCACCTGGGGCATGCAGCAACTCTTCCCCGGCCAACCTGGCCTGGCGCTGATTCTGTCGATTCCCGCCGGGTTCATGGTCGCGGCCACCGCCGGCATCATCATTGAACGCAGCGTAATCCAGTACCTCAAAGGCCGGCCGCTGGAAACCCTGCTGGCCACCTTCGGTATCAGCCTGATCCTGCAGCAGCTGGTGCGCACGGTGATCTCTCCGCAAAACCGCACCGTGGTAACGCCGGACTGGATGAGCGGCTCCCTGGTGATCAACGACGCGCTCTCGCTGACCCTGAACCGCCTCTACGTGTTGGCCTTTGCGCTGATCGTGTTCGCCGGGCTGATGTTGATCATGCGCAAGACCCGCCTGGGCCTGGAAGTGCGCGCTGTTACCCAGAACCGTGCCATGGCGCGCTCCATGGGCATCCGCGCCACCCGGGTAGACATCATGACCTTTGCCCTGGGCTCCGGCGTCGCCGGCCTGGCCGGGGTGGCGCTCTCCCAGCTCACCAACGTGGGCCCGAACCTGGGCCAGAACTACATCATCGATTCGTTCATGGTGGTGGTGTTCGGCGGCGTCGGTAACCTCTGGGGCACGCTCATTGCCGGGCTTTCCCTGGGCACCATCAACCAGCTGCTTGAACCCTGGGCCGGTGCCGTACTCGCCAAGATCATCGTGCTGGTGTTCATCATCCTGTTCATCCAGAAACGGCCGAAGGGGCTCTTCCCCCAGAAAGGCCGGGCAGCGGAGGGTTAAGGTATGTGGTTAACAAGACCCTTACAGGAACGTTCAACCCAGATATTTCTTGGCGTGCTGTTCGCGGCCGTGGTGCTGGTGACCTTCCTTCACCTGTTCATGCCCCAGGACAGCGCCCTGCACGTGAGCGCCTTTACCGTCACGCTTCTTGGCAAATACCTCTGCTACGCCCTGCTGGCAGTGGCCGTGGACCTGGTGTGGGGTTACCTCGGTATCCTCAGCCTGGGCCATGGCGCCTTCTTTGCTCTCGGCGGCTATGCCATGGGCATGTACCTGATGCGCCAGATTGGTGATCGCGGCGTGTATGGCGACCCGATCCTGCCGGACTTCATGGTTTTCCTGAACTGGCAGGAGCTGCCCTGGTTCTGGCACGGGTTCGACATGGCCTGGTTTGCCTTCATCATGGTGCTGCTGGCCCCGGGCCTGCTGGCGCTGGTGTTCGGCTTCCTGGCCTTCCGCTCACGGGTAACCGGGGTGTACCTCTCCATCATCACCCAGGCGCTCACCTTCGCGCTGATGCTGGCTTTCTTCCGCAACGAGATGGGCTTTGGCGGCAACAACGGCCTCACCGACTTCAAAGACATTCTCGGCTTTAACCTGCGCACAGACGCCACGCGCCTCGGGCTGTTCATCGCAACCGGTATCGCCCTGGCCATCGGCTACGTGATTTGCCGGGGCATTGTGACCAGCAAGCTGGGCCGGGTGAGTGTGGCCTGCCGGGATGCCGAGGCTCGAACCCGCTTCCTGGGTTACCGGGTGGAGCGGGTGCAGCTGTTCGTGTTCGTGGTCTCCGCCATGCTGGCGGGTGTGGCCGGGGCGCTGTACGTGCCTCAGGTAGGCATCATCAACCCCAGCGAATTCTCGCCTCTGTTCTCCATCGAGATCGTGGTGTGGGTGGCCCTGGGTGGCCGGGCAACCCTCTACGGCGCGGTGATCGGGGCCATCCTGGTGAACTACGCCAAAACCGTGTTCACCGGCATCATGCCGGACGCCTGGCTGTTCGCCCTCGGCGGCCTGTTCGTGCTGGTGACCGTGTTCCTGCCCAAGGGCATTGCCGGGCTGCTGCAGAAGCGCCGGAAAGCCAGCCAAGATGACGATACCCCCACCGCGCAGGAGGCGACTGTATGAGCTTGTTTCAGGAGCTGACCGACCGCGAGCATGTGTTCGAGTTTCTGACCCAGGTGCAGTCCCCGGTGGACGTGCGCCACGGGCCGATCCTGTATCTGGAAGACGTGAACGTAAGCTTTGACGGCTTCAAGGCCATCAACAACCTGAATCTCACCATCGACGACGGCGAGCTGCGCTGCATCATCGGCCCCAACGGCGCGGGTAAAACCACCATGATGGACATCATCACCGGTAAAACCCGGCCGGATACCGGCTCGGTGTGGTTCGGCAGCCGCCACAACCTGCTCACCATGAACGAGCCGGACATCGCCAGCCTGGGCATCGGCCGTAAGTTCCAGAAACCCACGGTGTTCGAAGCGCTCACCGTGTTCGAAAACCTGGAGCTGGCCATGGCGACGGACAAGCGGGTGTTCCCCACGCTCACCGCCATCATGAAAGCCGAATACCGCGACCGCATCGATGAAGTGCTGGAAATGATCGGCCTGGAATCCCTGCGCGACCGCCTCGCCGGCATCCTCTCCCACGGCCAGAAACAGTGGCTGGAAATCGGCATGCTGCTGATGCAGAAACCCCGGCTGCTGCTGGTGGACGAACCGGTAGCGGGCATGACCGAACAGGAAATGGAACGCACCGCCGAACTGCTCACCAGCCTCGCCGGCAAACAGTCGGTGGTTGTGGTGGAGCACGACATGGGCTTTGTGCGCTCCATCGCACGCAAGGTGACCGTGCTGCACCAGGGCAGCGTGCTGGCCGAAGGCTCCATGGACCAGGTCTCCAACGATCCGGAAGTGATCAAGGTGTATCTCGGGGAGGAGGCGTAATGCTGAAGATTGAAAAACTCAACCAGTTCTATGGCGAGAGCCACACCCTTTGGGATCTGGACCTGGACGTACCCCAGGGCCAGTGCACCTGCGTGATGGGCCGCAACGGCGTGGGCAAGACCACCCTGATGAAATGCATCATGGGTGAGGAAACCACCAAAAGCGGCAGCATCGAATTCGCCGGCGACGTGGAACTCACCAAAAAGAAAGTGGAAGACCGCTCCCGGCTGGGCATTGGCTACGTGCCCCAGGGCCGGCAGATCTTCCCGCTACTGACCGTGGAAGAAAACCTGCGCACCGGCCTTGCCGTGCGCAAGGACGGCAGCAAGAAAATCCCCGAGCGGGTGTATGAACTGTTTCCGGTGCTGAAAGAAATGCGCCATCGCCGCGGCGGTGACCTTTCGGGCGGCCAGCAGCAACAACTCGCCATCGGCCGCGCCCTGGTGATCGAGCCGCGCCTGCTGATCCTCGACGAGCCGGGCGAGGGCATCCAGCCCAACATCGTGGCCCAGATTGGTGAAGTGATCCGCAAGCTCATCGAGGAGGACGGCCTGACCGTGCTGCTGGTGGAACAGAAGCTTCCGTTCGCCCGCAAATACGCCGACCGGTTTGCCATCCTCGACCGCGGTCGCCGGGTAGCTGAAGACGAAATCGCCGGCCTCACCGATGAACTCATCAAGAAGCACCTGACGGTATGACGGTTTTTGAACGCATCGAACCCGCCCACGACTCCGGCCATCGTTTCGACGCCGGGCGGCACTGGGCCGCGTCCATTGCCCTGGGCTTCGACGCCCGGCCGGATGGCAGCAACACCGCCACCCGGATGACCCATGTACGCCACAAAGGCCCGTTGCGGGTGCAACGTCCGTTTTACCCGGAAGGCCGTCATGGCTGCTGCCACGTGTACCTACTGCATCCGCCGGGCGGATTGGTGAGTGGCGATGCACTGAGTATCGAGGCACGTGTAGGTAAAGACTCGCACACCCTGCTGACCACGCCAGCGGCGGCCAAGCTCTACAAGGCCGACAGCCATGGGGTGGCCTGGGCCCAGCACACCCGGCTGAAGGTGGAGCAGGGCGGCATTCTCGAATACCTGCCCCAGGAAACCCTGGCGTTTGATGGTTCCCGGGGCGAACAGACCACCACCATTGAACTGGAAGCCGGCGCCCGATGCATCGGCTGGGAAATCCTTGCCCTCGGGCGCCCGGCCAGCAAACTGCCGTTTGTTTCGGGCCACCTGGAGCAGAAATTCCGCCTGCTGATGGACGGCCGCCCCCTGTGGCTGGAACGCCAGTTGATGGACCCGAACCACGCCAGGTTCAAAGGCCACTGGGGCCAGGGCGGCGCCACCGTGCAGGCCACCCTCTGGGTGGTCGGCCTGGACGACGAAGCCGCCGCCATTGAAGAACTCAGGGAAACCCTTCCGGAAAGCCACCGCTGGGCGGTGACCCGCCGCCGGGGTGTGGTGCTGCTGCGCTACCTGGGGCAGGAACGAAACGAAGCCTGGGCCCTGTGCCAGCAAGCCTGGGAACTGATCAGACCAAGACTCACCGGCCAGCCTGCCAGCGTTCCCCGAATCTGGCTGACCTGAATAACAAGCAGAATGCGACGCGATCAACGGAGCAAACAACGATGGAATTAACGCCAAGAGACAAAGACAAACTGCTGCTGTTCACAGCAGCCCTGCTGGCCGAGCGCCGGAAAGCCAAAGGCCTGAAGCTCAACTATCCGGAAGCCGTGGCCCTGATCAGCGCCGAAATCATGGAAGGCGCCCGCGAGGGCCGCACCGTGGCCGAGCTGATGGCCGCCGGCACCGAAGTCCTCACCCGTGATGACGTGATGGACGGCATCGCCGAAATGGTCGACGAAGTGCAGGTGGAGGCTACCTTCCCCGATGGCACCAAGCTCGTCACCGTCCACAACCCCATCGTGTAAGGAGCGCGCCATGATTCCCGGTGAATACCAGCTCAAAGACGGCGACATCGAACTCTGCGAAGGCCGTGAGCGCATCCAGATAGACGTGGCCAATACCGGCGACCGCCCGATCCAGATCGGCTCTCACTACCACTTTGCCGAAGCCAACCCGGCCCTGGATTTCGACCGTGCCAAGGCCCGTGGCTACCGCCTGGACGTGGCGGCCGGCACCGCCATCCGCTTCGAACCCGGCCAGAGCCGCGAAGTGACGCTGATCCCGTTTGCGGGCGGCCGTGAAATCTACGGTTTCCGGCAGGAAGTCATGGGCAAACTGGAGGGCCAGAAATGAAAATTACCCGACAAGCCTACGCCGACATGTACGGCCCAACCACCGGCGACCGGGTAAGGCTCGGCGACACCGACCTGTGGATTGAAGTGGAAAGCGACGCCGCCCACTACGGCGACGAAGTAAAATTCGGCGGCGGCAAGGTTATCCGCGACGGCATGGGCCAGAGCCAGCGTGCCGATGCCGCCGTGATGGACACCGTGATCACCAACGCCTTGATTCTCGACTGGTGGGGCATCGTCAAAGCCGACGTGGGCATCCAGAAAGGCCGCATCGCCGCCATCGGCAAGGCCGGCAACCCGGACACCCAGCCGGACGTGACCATCGTGATCGGCCCCGGCACCGAAATCATCGCCGGTGAGGGCAAGATCCTCACCGCCGGCGGCATCGATGCCCACATCCACTTCATCTGCCCCCAGCAGGTGGAAGAAGCGCTAATGAGCGGTATCACCACCATGCTCGGCGGCGGCACCGGCCCGGCCACGGGCACCAACGCCACCACCTGCACGCCGGGCCCGTGGCACATTGGCAAGATGCTCCAGGCGGTGGATTCCCTGCCCATGAACATTGGTTTTCTGGGCAAGGGCAACGCCTCCCTGCCGGAATCCCTGGAACTGCAGATCCAGGCTGGCGCCATTGGCCTGAAGCTGCATGAAGACTGGGGCACCACCCCGGCCAGCATCGATAACTGCCTCACCGTGGCCGACAAATACGATGTGCAGGTGGCGATTCACACCGACACCCTGAACGAATCCGGCTTTGTGGAAGACACTCTGGCCGCGTTCAAAGAACGTTGCATCCACACCTACCACACCGAAGGCGCCGGCGGTGGCCACGCACCGGACATCATCACCGCCTGCTCCAAGGATTACGTGCTGCCGTCGTCCACCAACCCGACACGACCCTACACCGTGAACACCATCGACGAACACCTCGACATGCTGATGGTGTGCCACCACCTGGACCCGAACATCCCGGAAGACGTCGCCTTTGCCGACTCCCGCATCCGCCGCGAGACCATCGCCGCCGAGGACATCCTGCAGGACATGGGCGTGATCTCCATGATCGCCTCAGACTCCCAGGCCATGGGCCGGGTGGGCGAAGTGGTGTGCCGCACCTGGCAGACCGCCCACAAGATGAGACAGCAGCGCGGCCTGCTGCCGGAAGACGAAGACCGTGGCGCCGACAACCTGCGCGCCAAACGCTACATCGCCAAGTACACCATCAACCCGGCCATCACCCATGGCATCGCCCATGAAGTGGGTTCCGTGGAAGTGGGCAAGCTGGCGGACCTGGTGCTCTGGAGCCCGGCGTTCTTCGGCGTGAAGCCGGCCACCATCCTCAAAGGCGGCATGATTGCCGCTGCACCCATGGGCGACCCGAACGCCTCGATTCCCACGCCCCAGCCGGTGCATTACCGCCCCATGTTCGGCGCCTTCGGCAAGGCGGCCAGTGCCACCCGCCTGAGCTTTGTGAGCCAGGCGGCAATTGATGCCGGTATTGGCAAAGAGCTTGGCCTGGACAGCCCATTATCCGCCTGCAAGGGCGTACGTGAGGTGCGCAAGGGCGACATGAAACTGAACGACGCGTGCCCGCACATCACCGTGGACCCGCAAACCTACGAAGTGCATGCCGATGGCGAACTGCTCACCTGTGAGCCCGCCACCGAACTGCCCCTGGCCCAGCGCTACCATCTCTTTTAATCAATACAGCTCAAGGCTGTTCTGAGCCGGGTACTGGAGAACTGATTATGTTGGAACTGACAAAACGCCTGAGCGAACAGGAAGCTGCCGAAATCGACAGCTCCGAAATCCTCGATAACCTGATTTTGCCGTACGAGCTGCGCATCCGTGGCCGCCTGCGCGCCACCACCCAGACCAGGGTGGACGTGGGCCTGTTTCTTGATCGCGGCCCCGTGCTGCGGGACGGCGACCTGCTACTGGCAAAAACCGGAGAGATCATTCGCATCCGCGCGGCCGAGGAACAGGTGGTCACCGCCCGAATCGAAAACGGCCAGCCCCTGGCGCGCCTGTGTTACCACCTGGGCAACCGCCACGTGACCCTGGCCATCGGCATGGACGACAAAGGCGCCTACGTGCGCATTACCCCGGACCACGTGCTGGAAGAACTGGCGGAACGCCTGGGTGCCACACTTGTGCACCACACCGCGCCATTCGATCCGGAACCCGGAGCCTACACCCAGGCCGGGTATTCCCATGGAAACGGGCACAGCCACGGCCATTCCCACGGCCATTCCCACGGCCACAGCCATTCACACGATCACGACCACGGGCACAGCCATGGCCACAGTCACAGTCACAAACACACCCACTGAGGCCGCCACCCCGCAGGTGGACGACCTGGCATTGCTGGGCCTGATGCAACTGGTCAGCCCCGCACTGCCCATCGGCGCCTTCGCCTGGTCCCAGGGCCTGGAAAGCGCCTTCGAACTGGGCTGGGTGAACAACGAAGCCGAACTGGCCCAGTGGATTGAAGGCGTGCTGGAAGACGGCCTCAGCCGCTGCGAACTGCCCCTGCTGGTGCGTTTGCAGACCGCCTGGGCCGAAGGTGATGCCATTGCGCTGGCAAAGTGGAACGACTGGCTGCACGCCACCCGGGAAACCGCCGAACTGAGCGACGAAGACACCCGCCTCGGCGGCGCCCTCGTTACTCTCTTGCGCAACCTGGAGCTGCTGCCAGAGCCACACCTGATTCCGGAAGAGCCCGGCTACATCACCATGTTCGCCTGGGCCGCCCATAAACGCTTTTTACCGGTGCGCCAGACGCTGCTCGGCTTCGCCTGGGCCTGGCTGGAAAACCAGCTCGCGGTGGCCTGCAAGGCATTGCCCCTCGGCCATACCGCCGCACAGCGCATTATCGAACGGCTGCGGCCGCAACTGGCGGTGGCGGTAGACACGGCCCTGGAACGAAACGATCACGAACTCGGGCCCATCCTGCCGGGACTGGCGCTCGGAAGTGCACTGCATGAAACACAGTATTCACGGCTTTTCAGAAGCTGAATAACAATTGAGGAGATCTGCCATGACACATTGTCTGAGAGTTGGAGTGGGTGGCCCGGTTGGTTCCGGCAAAACCGCCCTCTTGCGCCAGTTGTGCAAAGCCCTGCGGGATCACTACGACATCGCCGTGGTGACCAACGACATTTACACCCGGGAAGACGCCGACTTCCTCCTGCGCCACGAAGCCCTGGCCGCAGACCGCATCCTCGGCGTGGAAACCGGGGGCTGCCCCCACACCGCCATTCGCGAAGACGCCTCCATGAACCTGGCGGCGATCGACGACCTGCAAAACCGCCACCCGAACCTGGAACTGGTGCTGGTGGAATCCGGCGGCGACAACCTTTCCGCCACCTTCAGCCCGGAACTGAGCGACCTCACCCTCTACGTGATCGACGTCTCCGCTGGCGACAAGATCCCCCGCAAAGGCGGCCCCGGCATCACCAAATCCGACCTGCTGATCATCAACAAGATCGACATCGCGGAACAGGTGCACGCCTCCCTGGATGTGATGGAGCGGGACAGCAAGAAAATGCGCGGCGAACGCCCCTTCGTGTTCACCAACCTTTACGACGGAGTAGGGCTGGAGACGATCATCAGCTTCATTCTGGAGCGGGGCATGCTGCCGGAGCGCCGGCCTGAGAAGCTTGCCGAGACTGCTTAGAGAAACCGGATTTTGAGATTTAAACGAACTACGGAGAGAAAACTATGCAACTGACTAACCGATTGACTATGACTGCCGGCCTGCTACTGATCTCAGGTGCTGCCTTTGGTCACGCCGGCCATGAAGCACTTGGTGATGGAGTGCATATTGAATACTTCCTGGCGGCTGGTGCTGCGGTTGCTGCTGGCATCTACGCGCTGATGCGGCATAAACGAGGCGGGCAGGATTGAGGAGAGACCTAGACTGATTTGCTCCTTATTGGTTTGAAAAGCCGCTCCTGATTCGGGCGGCTTTTCCGTTTTTGAATTACTAAATTTTACGTCCGAAGGGTAGGAAGTTACCTTACGATTAGGCTAGTGTGTATTCAGAAGAAACGGACTGACGCCGCTGTTAAGGATAACGGATGGACCACACCCAGCTACTGCACACCCTCCAAAACGCCATTCCAACGGCCATCTGGTATCTGATTCCGTTCTTCCTCGTTGCGGCGGTCATCAAATCGCCTTGGTTCAAAGGCAGAGCCGGGGAAGCGGTGGTTAACCTTTCCGCCAAACTCTTTCTCGATAAAACCCGTTACCACCTAATCAAGAATGTCACCCTGCCCACGGAAGACGGCACCACCCAGATCGACCACATCATCGTTTCCCGGTACGGGGTGTTTGTGGTGGAAACCAAGAACATGAAGGGCTGGATCTTCGGTAACGCCAAACAGCGGTATTGGACACAGAAGATCTTCAAGTACTCGCAGAAATTTCAGAACCCGCTGCACCAGAACTACAAACACGTTAAGACACTGCAAAGCCTGTTGGAGCTGAGTGATGAGCAGGTGTTTTCGGTAGTGGTCTTTGTGGGGGATTCGACGTTCAAAACGCCAATGCCGGAGAACGTGACCCACGGTGGTGGGTATGTCCGCTATATCAAAGCCCAAACCGAGCAGCGGCTGTCGGATGTTGAGGTTCAGAAGGTAATCGAAGCCATTGAATCCGGGCGGCTGGCGGCTACGTTCAAAAATCACAGATATCACGTCAAGCATGTGAAGGAGGTCGTGGCGAAGAAAAACAGTGAGCCACGATGCCCGAAGTGCCAGGGTGAGATGGTAAAGCGCACGGTGAAGCGTGGAGAGAATATTGGGAAGGACTTTTATGGCTGCAAGGCATTTCCCAAGTGCCGGGGGATGGTTGGTGCTTCGTTATTGCAGAAACGAAGCTCTCAAATGATTACGGAGCGACCAGAATGTTAACGCAACGGAGCGTATTGATTTAAGTGGTTTAACTGGCGAAATCTGAGTTTTTGGTTCTGAGCTTTTATTGACGCTCAAATGATTCCAATAAAGAAGCGCGCTATCTATTTACTGTTAGGCTTAAATTATGTTTTTCCACATCGACGAGTCAGGGAATACAGGCAACAATCTTTTTGACGAAGCTCAACCTCGACTAAGCTATGGGGTGCTCTCTAGCAAGAGAAACGTCGATGCACTGTGCCTTTCTACACATAAAAAGATATTAAAGGAAATTGGCCAACCTCAAATACATGCAAATGAGCTAGGGTTTGGTGGTCTCGTAAAAATAGCTGATCACTTGATCGAACTTCAGGAAAGGATGGAATTCGACTTCGACTACTATTTTATCGAAAAGCCTGATTATGCGCTTGTTTTGTTTTTTGATGCAGTATTCGATGCTGGACTAAATGAGGCAGTCAAGTGGGATGTTTATTGGACTCCCATGAGATACCTTGTAATTCACAAATTATCTATCTTGTTCGATGAAAAGCTACTTCGCGAGTCGTGGCGCTTATGCATAGCAAAGCGAATAGAAAGATATACCGATGACATTGTCAATCTGCTTTCCGAAGTGCGAGACCGCGTTGTCCAGTCTGGGCTGGACGCTCGCTCTGTAGAAATCATCGTTGATGCGATGAATTATGGGATTGCGAATCCACTGCATTTAGACTTTGGTCACCCAGATCAAAAGATGATTTCTCCAAACGCAGTGGGCTTTCAGTTTGTGGTTTCATGTATTGCTCGTCGGGTTCGAAAGAAAAGGCGAAAAAGAGCTAACTCAATAATCGTCGATAGACAGAATCAATTCAATAATGCTCAGATTGGAACCCATTACAACCTTTCAAGAATTTCTGAGGGAATTAGGAAGGCGCCTCAGAAAGAGAAGGACATTTATCTTAATCATCCACTTTTTTCTACATTTGAAAAATCTGAAATATTGAACGAGGGCCTTTCTGATAAAGAGCTCACGATTTCAAAGAGTTCGGATTCTATAGGTTTGCAAATCGTTGATGTCTATCTCTGGATAGCAAATAAAATAGTTTCCGGACAAGAGTTGCCTTATGAACTTTGGAATCTATGGTCCATGTTTGTTGACAGGAGTACTATTGATGGTATTTCTTTAGATGGTATGGCGGCGCGATTTAAAACTTTTGAGAGGACATTGCCAAAGCTAGAAGAGCTATCTGAGGAACAAAAAAAGGTAGTAGCACAGTCTGTAGAAGCACACCGAAAAAAAGTTCAGGCGCTTGGAAGCGATAAACATTCTGAAGCCTAACAAATCGCGTCACTCGGAGGTTCTGTATCCCTGTTCAATGGAAACAATATTCGGGTAAAGTACCCGCACCGTCGACCAGGTGGCGGAATTAAGATTGTAATCCAGAATTCATCAGAGCATGGGACTGAAGAATATTCCGCTCAACACGTAGTTGATAACAATATCAGGATCATTGGCCGCGTATTTTGGTGGTCAGTACTGAGGTAGGAGGAAATGGATGTTCACCCGCCAGCAGGTCAGGGACCATATCAGGCACCCAAAGGCCGTCCGCTCCATCGTTTTTAGACCCGCCAGCAAATCGAGGGATATGCCGAAGTTCCTCAACATGAAGAGTCGTAGGGTCGAACACACAGATTTAATGGATGCTGGTGGGAACTACCGAGCTTTGTTTCTATGGCGAGATGGCGCCTACTTTGACAAGCGAAAATTCTCAGCTTGGCTATTCTTATCGCAGGGTGAAGATCTTATTCCAATCGCAAGAATGGACTATCACCCGTCGCACAAAGGGTTTCACGTCCATTTCAACTGTGAGGATGGCCGTGATTTAACCAATAGAGCTCTTCCAGGAGTCAAGGAGTTGGCTTTCGGTAAAACTCGACGGTTGGACCCGAAATTGGATATTGATCGTATTAATTTGGTCGACCAAGCTCTAAAATGCCTTGGCATTTCGTTGCCCAGCGAGCAGGGAGGGCTGTTCTAATGGACACAAAACAACTTCAGTCGGAGCTATGCAAAGGCTTCTATATTCGTCCGACAGAAGCCGGAGGTGTATCCATTTCCACGCCTTTCACCTATGACGACGGTGACAGCGTTGTTCTATTCGTTTTGCCTATATCCGACGGAACCTTCCGAATAGACGATAACGGCGAGGCCGCATTTCGGCTGATGACGGATGGCGTCAGCATCGAAAAAGGCAAGCCCCAGGCTTGGATCAAATCTTTGGAGTTCAGTCACCAGGTATTTTGGGACGAGGTGGACGAAGAGTTATTTGCTGTAGCTAGTTCAGCTGCTGAGGTGGCTGACGCGGCAATGCGTGTAGCAGAGTGTTCCGCGCAGATGCAGGTCCTGTCTGCGTTTCGGCAGGATCGCAAGATATCTGACTTCAAAGATCAAATCATGAGTGTTCTTCGGGAAGTGGAGAAGGAAACGCAGATTGAAGCTCGCTATGACTTCGCTGCTGACCCGAACCAGCAGATCTTTGTCGACGCTTACTTCATGTCGAAAATTCCGATTTCCGTTGTGGTTGCAACCTCTGGCGAGCGCTTAATGGAAGCGGAGCTACTGTGGAGCATGAGCCAGCAATTGAAGGATCCCATGCGGGTAATCGCAGTGTTTGAAGATATGACGAAATTCAGCGACAAGCAGTTGGCGCGGGCTAGTTATTACACAGATAAAGCCGTTCCTTGGAAGGGCATGCCTGCAGCCTTTCGTAAGCTTATGACAACGGAAGTTACCGGAAAACACTGATGTGGAAGTTGCTTCTGGTGTTTTCCTCTTGCCAAGGAAATTAGGTGCCCAATGAAAAATGAATCTGCTGACGATATGTGGGCGGAGCTGAAGTCCAGCAAACCCAAGATGATATTCATGATCGTCTTGGTTGTTGGTGCTCTGGCCGGTGTTTTCAGCAAAAGCTTCCAGATCCCCGGTTTTCAGGCCGAACACCTAAGCCTGTCCTATGACCAGATGATGGATCAGATCTATACTTCTGGTCTCACGTCAGCCCAGGAAGCTGAAAAGAAATCCCAGTTCGTCGGCAAGCGCGTGACCTGGACGGGGACCGTTATCGATGTTGAGCCGGGCTACCGGGGCAATAGGATTGAGCTTAGCGACGGGGATCAAAGAGCGCTGGCCGATTATTTCCTTGAGGAAGTCCCCGACAATCAGGCGCTCTCACTCTCCCAAGAAGACGTCATCCGCTTTACAGGAACGATCGATAGATTCACCGATGGAGTGCTTACCGGATATGTCCATTTTACTGATGTCGATTTAAAGTAACTCCCTGCTTTATTTGCAATACTCCGACAGCTTTAATATCTATCTATTTGCGCTTTGTCCTCAATTTTCTGAAAACCGGGACAGATCTATTAATGCGGTTATTTGGGCAAGTTGGCGCGCTTTTCCGGAGACATTCCCTTTTCCCATTCAGCTTCCTCTCCCGGCGCTGGCAAAAACCGCCCAAACTCGATCATCTGGGTGGCCGGAACGTCTTGCAGATAGATCCAGACATTTTCAGCTGTGATGTCCACGATTTGGGCAATTTCTTCAAGCATCTGGCTCATCAGGGCTTGTTTGATCTGGGTGGTTCTGCCCTCCCGAACCAGGCCGTACACATACACCTCAGGCGCGGTGTTCACTCTGCCACCCACAAAGTGATCGCCCTCATTGGCCGCATAAAACAGAACCTGGGCAAAGAACCGGGGAGCGCCGGTTTGGGCGTTGTGGGCCGTTGTGATGGCCTCGGCGATCTGTGATTTCTGCTGCGGCGACAGAGACAGATTCGCGACCGTGACGGTGCGGAGTCTGTCAACGTAGATGTCGCGTTTAAGTCATCAGCTCTTTAACAATTGGCCGCCTTTTCCGGGTTCAGAGTGACTGATTCCGGCAAGCTGAAGTTTCGGATATCACCAGACCAGCGACGCGG